>OGPT01001180.1_pt1 | contig 24976 bp, 29 predicted proteins | sample 1552951 | NCBI WGS metagenome assembly OGPT01 (sample SAMEA2580224, study PRJEB22360) | human gut metagenome | biome: human gut; feature: human-associated habitat; material: faeces | place: Denmark | collected 2008/2010
ATAGCTTTAAAGAAAAAATCTTTTTTATTAATACAAGAAATTGAAAGAAAAGATAACATAATCATGCCAATTAAAGACATTTTAAAATATGATGTTTTTCTAAAAACGTTTAAAAGATTTTTAATCTTTTTCATTTAACATTCCATCCTCTATATAAAGCATAACATCACTTAAATCTACAACATCATCCATTATATGAGTAGTTATTATTATCAACTTATCTTCATTTTTTACTTTTTTTAAATATTCTTTTATCGCCACTACTGATTGTCTATCTATACCATTAAATGGTTCATCAAGTAAAATTACTTTTTGGTGCTCCATAATTGCCTGAGCAATACTTAATTTTTGCCTCATTCCAAGAGAATACTTACTATATTTTTTATTCATATCATCTTTTAAATTAACTATTTCTAAAGACTCAACAATATCCCTTTCCGTCGCTACATTTCTAATAGAAGCCAAAAGCTTTAGATTTTCTAACCCTGTTAAATCATTAATAAATGAAGGCTGTTCAATAACAATTCCTAAATTATCAGGAATTTCATTAATCATATTATAATTCTTATTATCAAATAATACATTACCTTTATCTTGAAGATATAATCCCGCAATAATTTTTAATAAAACACTTTTTCCCGAACCATTTCTTCCTACAATAGAATAAATTTTTCCACTCTCAAAAGAATAAGATATTCCATTCAAAACATTCTCATTTTTAAATCTTTTTGAAACATTTTCTAACTTAATTTCCATGACTAATCTCACTTTCTTTTTCTACAAATTTAACAAAACTTTCTTTATCTTTATATACTAATTTAAATATCAAAACTAAACTTATTAAAATAACTATTCTTATTCCAATATACAACAAAAAATTTTCTGCTCTATAAAAATTAAATTGATTAATAAGATTAAAGCAATCTGTAACATCAACCTTAAAAACGTTTAACAACAATATTATTCCAATGCCACAATATGATATTACTTCAATTACCATAAATATTAGATATGATACAACGATTGAAGCATAATAATTATTAACTATTCTTGCCGAAATCAAACTTATAAATGCATATATTAATGTCATAATAAAAATACTAAAAATTTGAAGAAAGAAAAATTTCCAACCCATATTTAAATATATCTCTGGAAAAGACGCAATTGATCCATTTATTGTTTCTTTGGCATCAAAATTACCTTTACACACAATCATACAAAATATAAAGATAATAGTAAATGCTATAGGTATAACTAATGCATACTTAAAGGCACCTTTTACTAAATTCTTTTTAAATTTCAAGTAAGACTCTCTTACTAACATTGTTTTTGCTTCACCACAATTAAATATTTTACTAATTTTATATAGTACCATAATTGAAACTAAAGCAACCAAAATTAAATTTAAGTACCCAAGTGGTGTAAATTCCAATATATAATGATAAACCGTTAATGTATCACCAGTCGAAGAATAATGACTCCCATTAGCAAAGAAATCTTGACACATATCACTCTCAACATTAGCTTCAACTTGACAATATAAAGTCAATGACTTATTTAAATTAACATCATCTATATAATTATATTTGTAGTCAAAAAACAAATAGCCAATTCCTACAACAACAATCATTAAAAACATAATAATTGCTGGATAATTAATAATTTTCTTTTTCATAATTTTACTCCATTCGCTTTAAATTTTTCAAAAAATTGGGGGATAGACAATATTTAACTAAAAAATTTACATTACCTATTAATAATTAAGGTATCATTTTTTCATCAAGATACCAAGAACCAGAATGACTAGCAGAAGTTGGACCATAGCTAGGTCTTCTAAAATGTATAGAATATGAGCCAGTAAATCCAGAATTAGTTATATGATTATCATACTTAAGCTCAGAACGATTTTTATCTAAAATCTTCGTCCAAAGACTTGTTAGCGAAAAGCATTCATTGTCGCTTTCACATTTAACTCTTACATCAATATCTTCTCTTGCAGCTGATGTTAAATTAATTGTCCCTATATTTTCATAATATTGCTTACTATTCGTTACTTTTCTAACATTATTAATACCAGATACTTCTTTATGAAATCCTGGGACTTTTACGCCAGCGTAACCCATAAAGCCATCAATAGCATTAGCTGTAGTAACTCCAATAACAAATAATAATGATAAACCTAAAACGATATTGTTAAATAATTTTTTCTTTTTCATATTTCCTCCCACTAATTGTCTACCCAATTTCATTATAACATAGTTAAATATAATTTCAATTATATTATATTAAAATATGCATAAATACAATATTTAACAAGTCTAGTAAGCAGTTAATAACCATCTCATAAATTTTTTATTTACTTTCCATAGCCTCAAAACTCCTTATTCTTCAAAGTACCAAGTACTATATCCTCTTAAATTATAACATAGCCCTAAAAATTTACAATATAAAAAGAAGGAGACATTCCTTCTTACAACTTACATATCACCAAAAACAAATTCCTTATTTACCATAAAATATTCAATACCTGAATATACTGACATACACGTTGCCAAAAGTACTAAACCTTGACCAACACCAATACCAAATAATTCAAAAGGTAAATTACTAAATAACACTAAAGTAAGTCCTACCATCATACAAGCAGTCTTAATCTTACCTGCTATCGATGCCGCAACAACCTTACCCTTTGACCCACTTACCATTTTAATTGAATCTACAAATATATCTCTAGTAATAATAACTACTGGCACAATTACCGAAATATCTCTATTATAAGCAAGTAATATAAGTAAACCATTAACTAAAACTTTATCAGCAATCGCATCCATTACCTTACCAAAATCAGTAACCATATTATATTTACGAGCTATCTTACCATCTAACATATCCGTTAAACTAGCTATTACAAATAAAACACCCGCAGTAATATAATTTAACTTCAAAGTAATTCTTCCTGCTATTAAATAAACAGGCCAATTAAACCCCAAAATATGAGTATCCATTCCTATCAATATTAATATAATAAAAGCAAGTATAATTCTAGATATTGTAATTTTATTAGGTAAATTCATAATACCCTCCTATTTCACAGAACTAGCAATCGTAGTTACTGTATTTCCTATCGTAATTTGTTTTACTGACCAAAATATAACCAACGCTACTAAAACAATAACTAATAAATATAATAAAAGATAATTCTTTGTTTTATATCTACTCTTATTATCAGTATAAGGACTCATAATCCTAATTTCACCAGTAGCTTCCATTTTATTTTTTTCTTTAATTTGATTTTCGATTTCTTTAACAGGTATCTTTGATGTTGCTTCAAACATATACTCATTAAATTCATCAACCATTTTATCAGGATTCATTCCTAAATACTTAGAATATTCCCTAATATAATCTTTTAACTCAAATATATCTTTAAAACACCCCATATTACCTTCTTCAATATTATTTAATACGGCAGGTCTTATTTTTAAATCAGCACTCGCTTCTTCTAAAGACACACCTGATGTTTCTCTTGCACTTTTAAGCAAACAGCCTATTTCGTTCAAGATATTTCACTTCCTTTTGTTTTTATGGACAAAAAAAGAATAAGATCTAAGTAAGCCATGTTCTGTCCTACCAACGTAGGGACAAATATTTATCTAGTTACCTAAGTAACTCCTTTACGCCGTTTTGATTCCTTTGTAAAGACTCTCCCACCAATTTTGGATTTCTTACTCGCGGGGTTTACCTCGTTCCACCTACTAAGTTTCCCTAGTATCTCGTCTCTTTGGCACTTTTATATCTAATCTAACCATTTAACAGGTTATTTCAAAGCCGTTAGCAAAAAGCTACCTAGAGTTATTTATTCCTCTAGCACGAACACTATAGCCATTCCAGGACTATGTAAGCATGGACTTTCCTCAAGTATTTTAAAATACCAGCATTTGTCTTTTCTTAAATATTATTCACTTTTTCCATAAACTATTTTTTCTAATTGACTGATTCTTTTAAGAAGGTCGACATTATTAACACTTCGTCTTGAATCACTCTCAGCCACCGATTCAAGCTCCTTTAATTTACGTAACTCACTACGTAAACGATTATTTTCCTCAGTTAACGTATTTATCTCTCTATTTAGACTCTTAATCATTTTATTATACTCAGTATAATCTTTAATAATCATATCTAAAAACTTATCCACTTCTTGAGCCCTATAGCCCCTAGCGTCTACCTTAAATTCTTTTTCTAAGATATCTTGTGGTGTTAAAATAATTCTATCGTTAACCATAAAAAATTTTCCCTTCTTACAAAATTATTATAAACTATTTTTTATGTCTTTGTCAACACACCCAATACTTACCTTTAAATCCATAACCTCCATAATTAACCTACTAATATAATAATCAACCCGCATAAATATATTATCCTTTCCTACATATATAATATTATATTAAATTTATTTTGTCATAAATTCGACAAAAAAAGTCAAAATTATGCGGTGTAAACACGATAAAAAGTTCTATCCAAGAATAAGTTTTTATAGTATAATTATCTTGGTGGTTAGATGAAATACCCAGGACTTAATAAATCATACCAAAAAGAAAAAATATCTTATGCTAATCGTGGTATGGACTTAGAAAATTTACTTAATGAAACAAATAACTACTATATTGAAAAAGGTATAGCCTTAATATATAAAAAACCAACTCCAATTGGAATTAGTAAAGTAAGCTATGTTAATGGAAAACAAATTATTAAAGAAGGCTTTTTCCAAAGTCCTTCAACTCTAGATTATAATGGTGTTTATAAAGGATATTACATTGATTTTGATGCCAAAGAAACAACATCTAAAACATCATTTCCCCTAACTAATATCCACCCACACCAACTTACCCATATTAGAAGAGTAATTAAACATCAAGGTATTACTTTTCTAATTATTAAAATGTGTGCAACTTACTTTTTATTTCCCGGCTGGGATTTAATTGATTTTGTCGATAATAACACAAGAAAATCTATACCTCTAGAATATATTAAAGAAAAAAGCTATGTAATTAAGGAAGGATTTATTCCACCCCTAGATTATATTAAAGCTCTAGATTTGTTAATAAAGGAGAAAACTAAAAATGACAAAGAAATCTACTAAAGAAAAAGTTCAAAAAAAGGTAAATAATAAAATTATCTCAATAAAGAAGAAATTAAATGCTCAAGATAATGTTGATAAAAAAATTAGAAAGCAAAAACGGCATGTCTTTCTAATTATTATGCTTATCATTCTTATTGCAATATTTTTAATGGGACTTGCTTTCATTATATACATAATAGTGTCTGCTCCCGATTTTAATACCGAAGAATTATACAGCCAAAGCTCGACAACCTTACTCGATAAAAACGGCAATGAATATGCCCGCCTAGGTGCCCAAAACCGTGAATTAGTTAAATACGATGACTTACCTCAAGTTTTAGTTGATGCCATAGTAGCTACTGAAGACTCAAGATTCTTCCAACATGATGGCTTTGATATTGCCCGTTTCCTAAAAGCCTCTTTATCTCAACTATCAGGTAATGATGGTGGTGGTGCATCAACCCTAACTATGCAAGTAGCTAAAAACACTTATACCGATGCTAAACTAACCTCAGGCCTTAAAGGTATCATTCGTAAATTCACTGATATTTATATGTCAATATTTAAAATTGAAAAAAACTATACTAAAGAAGAAATCATTGAATTCTACGTTAACTCAAACTACATGGGTGCTAGTAGCTGGGGCGTTGAACAAGCTTGTCAAACATATTTCGGTAAAAGCGTTCGTGATATCAGCTTACCAGAAGCAGCCTTAATTGCCGGTATATTTAATGCCCCAACAAGCCTTAATCCTTTTGCCAGTGTCGATAATGCCACTGATAGACGAGATACCGTTCTTTACTTAATGTATCGTCATGGTTATATTACTGAAGAACAATATAACGATGCCAAAGATATCTCTGTTGACTCTCTAATTATTGAACAAACATCAAAAGGCTTAAATAAATATCAATCTTTCATTGATACCGTAATCGATGAGGTTCAAAAAAATACTGAACTAAACCCTGTTAAAGTATCAATGACTATTAAAACTACAATGGACCCAACTGTTCAAGACGCTCTAATCGAAATGAATAATGGTGCTTACTATAAATGGAAAAATGACTATGAACAAGCTGCTGTTGCCGTTACTGATATGCATGATGGCTCAATCACCGCAATAAGTGGACGTCGTAACCAAAGTGGCGAAAGGCAAAAGAATCTTGCTACAACCTACCATACCCACCCAGGATCAACAGCTAAACCAATATTCGACTACGGCCCTCTAATTGAATACAACAACGCCTCTCCTGGAACATACTTCTTTGATGAAGATATGACTTACTCAAATGGTCAAAGTATTAAAAATGCCGACGGCAAACACTGGGGTATGATGACAATGCGTAAAGCACTATCTGAATCCCGTAACATCCCAGCCTTACAAGCCTTCCAACAAGTTGATAAAACGAAGATTGCCGAATTTGTTCATTCCCTAGGAATTAACTATGGTGATACCCTATACGAATCATACTCTATTGGTTCCTTCGATGGTGTTACTGCTCTAGAATTATCTGCTGCCTATGCTGCCTTTGGCCGTGGTGGTTACTATATTAAACCATATTCTTATACTGAATTAACTCTAAATAACTCTAATGAAACAATCGAAAATAAACCTAAAAAAGAAAAAGTTATGAGCGAAGCCACTGCCTACCTTATTACATCAATACTTGTTAGCGCGGGTAATAATGGAGTTGGTGGAAACTTCAAAATAAACGGCACCGAAATAGCTGCTAAAACTGGTACTTCAACTTGGGATGGCAATGCCTTAAAAGCTGCTGGTATTAAAACCGAAGCCTCTCGTGATAACTGGAACTGTACTTACTCACCAGACTACTCAATTAGTTTATGGTATGGTTATGAACAACTTATGAAAGATTACTATACTCAGTCAATAAGTGCTGCTGGAGTCAGAAAGAGATTAATGGCTGGTATTGCCAAAAAAATCTATAAAACAAACTCTAAATTCGAAGTACCTTCTAGTGTAACTAAAGTGGAAGTTGAAAAAGACACTGTTCCATTACAACTACCAAGTGAATATACCCCACAAGATATGCGTACAACAGAATTATTTAAAACAGGAACTGAACCAACTGAAGTATCCAATAGATACCAAGGCTTAGATAATCCAACTAATGGTAAAGCTACAACTAGTGGTAATCAAATAACTTTAAGTTGGGATGGAATAACTACACCAAACGCCATAAATCCTGAATACTTACAAAACTATTTCAACGATAATTATGGTCAATTTGCTAATAATTACTATAACAAACGTATCAGTGCGAATAATACTTCTCTAGGTACTCTAACTTATGATATTTACTTAGAAACTGATGGTACTCAAAAATATATTGCTTCAACTTCAAATACATCATATACTTACCAAGGAAACCCTGGTACAAGTTATAAATTTGTTATTAAAAGTGCTTACACTATATTTAAATCTAACGCATCAAGTGGTTTAGTAATAAATGCTAACACTGGAGGTAATGCAACCGATAACATTAATCTTAAACTAACTAAGAGTGATGAATGTATCATCAAATCAAATAATACTGCTGAGTATTACAACGATTCCTTCCCTGTTAGTGCTACTGATATTAATGGTAATGATATAACTGATAAATTAACTAATAAAAAAACTATTATTACTAACTTAGATAATAATAGTGAGGTTAAATCAATTAATAAATCTGTTCAAGGAAAATATAAAATAACTTACAAAGCAACCTATAATGGTACTGAAGTAACTATAAGTCGTACAATTACTATTGCTGACGTTTGTGATTAGTCTTCTTAAGAAGACTAATTTTTTTATGTCCAATTAAAAAACAAGATATTTCTACCTTGCTTATTTAATACGATATTCTTCAGTTTCAATATCTGCAATAGATTTAACATTAATAACTGGAGATTCTGTAACTACCTTAACTGGTTCACTATTTACATTATTACTATTAAATATAGTACTTTGACTTTCCACTTTAATTGGTTCACTAACCCTTGGCATTACGGGCTCACTACTTGGAGTTTTAAAAATAGATTCTACCGTTACTTCTTTTTGTTCTGGCATACTTGGTTTACTATCAAAGATTGAAGTCTCTTCATTTTTTTCTTCAACTGGAGTAATCTTAATATCACTTAAGTTAGGAATAGTAATTTCTGGTTCTTTGACTTCCTTAATAGTAGGTTCAACATCAGGCATATCAAAGTGAATATCTTCAAATACTGGTTCATTACCATTACTTTCTGGCATTTTAACCTCTTCAACAGTCTCTTTAACTTGGCCTTCTGGTGAACTAACCATTACGATATCATTATCCATAGCACTAGTATCTTTTAAATCAGTATTATCTAAAGAACTACTCTCTTTTTTCTCCTTATTTTGTCTTTTCTTAGTATCACTTACCGCTAATAACAACGTAATAATAAATAATACTAATAAAACCCCAATAGTAGAAAACAAAACAATAGGAAAATTTCCACTACTGTATATCTTAGTTATAATCTCTTTCATATATTTCCCTCTATTCTATATTAAAAGAATACCATAATCTTTCAACTTTTTCAATAAGTTTAATTAATTTTTATCCATTCCCCCAAATATTTCCTGCAACACTTTTTTCTCCCCTAAATAATTAAAATAATGATATTTACCAATTTTTAATTTCTTAATATTTCTATCGTTCTCATAAATAATTTTATCATAATCTAAATCATATAAATATCTTTCTAAGAAAAACCTTTCATAATAATACTTTAAATACTTTTTTTCTTTTATAAGTCTTAATAATATTAAAATAAACATTAATAAAAAATAAGTACTAGGGTAAATTAAAAAGAATAAAAAAATTCCTGCTAAAGTTAAATAAGAAATAAAGAAGGTAACCTTATAACTATCTTGATAAGCGATAAAATAACAAAGAAACACCTCTATTATTCTTCCACCATCTAAAGGATAAATTGGTAATAGATTAAAAACTAAAATATTATAATGAACAAGTGTTAGTAGTTTTAACTGATAAGATGTAGTAAGAAGGCTCTTAAAAAGCAGGTAGAAAACACACTGTGTAACTGGTCCCATAATAAGGACTAATAATTCTTCTATTATAGGACAATTAATAGATGATGAAAACTTAGCTATTCCTCCAAAAGGATAAAAAGTTATCTCCTTAGCATCCCAGTTAAAAAGACAAGCGGTAAAGAAATGCCCACATTCATGAACAAATAACAATAAAAAAGAAAGGAGGATTAAATAAAACTGTCCAGTTATAACGGCTAGGAAAAGGAATAATAAACAAGATTTATGAAACTTAACTTTTTGCAAGATAGCTTTGATAATCTACAAATTTTCCTTCCTTTTGAAATACTAAATATAAAGTTTTATTATCAACTTGTCCTATTAAAGAACCCTTCTCTACATAATCATAAAGTTTAACATTTGCTTGCTTAATATTTCCATACCAAACATCTACTCCATTCATCTGTTGAACAATAACTACCTGCTTATAATTTTCTTTTTCACCAATATATACTACTATTCCACTTTCAAGTGATGGAATCATATACTCACTACTAACCGTTAACTTAACCCCATCATGATATAAACTCTTATCCTTATAAGATAGCTTTTCATTAAAAACTTCTTCATCAGTTACTATTTTATCAAATGTCAAACTAGTTCCAAACTTCTCCTGCAAGAAATTCTTAACTGCAGAAAAAGGAAAATTTTCTTCATAAACATAATGATAAAAAGTCTTCTTGAAATTACTATTCATCTTGAAACCTATAAGTAAAATAAGTGTTACTATAATCGTTATTAAGACTCTTAGAACTATATTTTTAAAAAGATTGCTTTTACTAGATTTATTATCTTTATAAAACTTTGATTCAACCATTATCGTCACCTAGTAAAGTATATGTAAAAAGATAAAAAAAAGAAAAGACTAATTTAGACGTCTTTTGCGTTTAGTTCTTCTAGAAATTAAATACAATATATCACCATAAATAACATTTAGAATTAAGCTATGTACTATTAAATAAAAAACTTCACCAGTAGTAATAGGTACTATATTAAAGATAAATAATAAGAAAGATAAAGTAATCTCATAAATAGCAATGATTAAACAGATAGAAAAAGCCGTTGTTAAAATATTAACCTCTAACTTCTTATATAAATATTTATAAATAATTGCTAACAGTAAGAAAAGAATAGCATTTGTAAATAATAAGTTAGTATAGAATAAATCATATAAAAAACCAACTATAAAAGCTATAATTAAATACTTATTCTCATCTTTCTTAAAAAAAGGATAAATAACTAGTAGGGCAACTATTGTTAATAAAGGATTAAATAAAGTAATATCTCCTAGCATATAGTCTAGATAATTTGATAAAACTCCATCTAAAAGAAAAGAAATAATTAAAGTTAAATAAACAAAGAACATATCTACTTCTCCCCTTTTAAGACTGTTACATAATGAATACTATTAAAGTTTTGATTAGTCTTAATAGCTAATGTTTTACTAAGACCATATTTGTCAGTGGAAATAGATTCTACTTTTCCAATATAAATTCCTCTTGGAAACATTCCCCCTAAACCACTAGTTGTTACTGAATCATCTTTCTTAATATCAATATTACTATCTACTCCACTAACTAATATCTCATTTTTCTTTTTATCATAACCACTTAAGATAGCGTTAGTTTCTCCATTTGAAGTAGTAATAGCTACAGATACTTTATTATTAACGTCATTAGCCGTAATAAGTTTAACAGTAGCAGACTTATTAGTTACTTTCTCTAGCTTACCAATTAAACCATTCTTAGTAATAACAACCATATTTTCACCTAAACCATCAGCTTTACCTTTATCAATAGTAAGAGTTTGATACCAATAACTCTTATTTCTATTTACAACCGTAGCATTAACAATCTCATAACCAGTTAAAGTTTGATTTAAGGCAAGTGTATCTCTTAACTGTTCTATTTCTTCTTCTAAGTGAACATTAATGTTTTTTTGAATTAAATAACTCTTACTAGCATCTTTATCTTTTTCTTTATTCAAAGTAGTAAATGGTGTCATTACAATCTTAGATATTGTAACAGCTCCATCTTTAAAGAATCCTTCTATAACCCCTATTTTTCTATTAGATGATAATGAATAAAATAGAAGGAAAAATGATATGAATATAGCACAAAAAACTATTATTATTTTTTTTCTTTTTTTCTTATTCTGATACATACCTATCTTCCTTTCGCTACTTATCTAGTATACCTAAATCTTTTCTTTTTTTCAATTATTCTTATTTCTATTTTCAACAAAACTAAAATATTTATTCTCATTTACAATTAAGTGATCCAGTATATATATACCATGAAAATCACCTAATTTTACTAAATCATTTGTAAACTCTATATCTTTCTTACTAGGTAGTAATACACCTGATGGATGATTATGAATACAAATAATACCAGTGGCTGATACTTTATAAGCTTCCCTAAATATTTCTCTTGGATGAACACTACTTCTTTCCATTGTCCCCATAAACAAAAGTTTAGCAGTAATTAAGTTTCTTAGTTTATCAACATATAGACAATAAAAACACTCTTGCTTTTTCCCATAAAACAAATACTTACTATAAGAAAAAACATCCTCTGCTGTTACTAGTCTAACTTTCTTAGTATCCGGTAACAAATATATTCTCTTACCAAGTTCTATAGCTGCTAATAAAGTAGTTGCCTTAGCTTTTCCTATTCCCTTTATCTTACATATTTCTTTTAAATCAAGACTTGCTAAATCTTTAACACTATCCACTTTAGATAATAACTCAAAAGAAAGTTCTGTTACATTTTTTCCCTTTAGTCCACTAGCTAAAATGATAGATAATAAATCTGATGTTGATAAATTACTTGGTCCATAAGACACTAATTTTTCCCTTGGTCTTTCATTAGCTGGTATTTCTTTAACTTTCATCTTTTTCCTCCTACCTTAATTATAAACAGTAAATATTAGTTTTATCCTTAATTCTTTAAAACTAATTCTTCATAATTAGCTAGGATTACTTTTTCAATGGTTAATTTTTCTTCATCACTAGAAGCTTTCTTAAACAAGTTTTCCATCTGTTCAAGAGCGGTTAGAAAACTTTCATTATTTATATTTTTAGTCTCTACTACTAAGTTTTTATCATTATAAATTTTTTTAATACTTGCTAAATTATCTTCACTTTTAGAAATAGCTAGATAAAGGTAATATTTAGCTTTCCCTTTTACTATAATTTTAGTATCAAACTTATTAGCACTTGCTAAGGCATACTCTAAATTATCATAAACTCCCTCTCTTAAGAAATAGATAGGACTCATATCATTAAAAACAGTCTGTTCCTCTTCTTTAAACTTTTCAAACAAAGTATGACCAAGTAATGCTCCACTAACAATTGCTATTATTAAAGAAAATATAAATCTTTTATACATATTATCACCAACACTAACATAACAATAACTATAGTATTAATTTGTCGAAAGATGTGGTAAACTTAATAATTTTATGATAAAGTAATAATAGAGGGAGGAAATAATGAAAAGAAAATATTTATTTTTGGCAGTTACTATGTTAGTAGTATTCTTAGTAACAGGATGTTCATCTAGTGAAGAAAAAACTATGACTTGTACTAGAACTATGAATCAAAGTGGGATGAAAACTAATCTAAATTATAAAGTAACTTATAGTGGTGATTATGTAAACAGAGTTCAAAGTGAAGAGTCTATTGAAACTAGTGATACCACTACACTTAATACTTATAAGGAACAAATAGAAAAAATTTATACTCCTTATAAAGATATTAAGTATTATACTTATAATGTTACTATTGATGGTAACAAATTAGTTTCTACTGTTGATATTAACTATGCTAAGATTGACACTAAAAAACTAATAGAAATCGATTCAGCTAATAGCCAGTTAATAAATGATGGTAAAGTAAAACTAAGTAGTGTCAAAAGTCTATATGAACAACTTGGTGCTACTTGTAAATAAGCTTCAAAAAAGGAGCTTTTTTCTTTTGATATTTATATTAGTTTATGTTATAGTAAGGACAAAAGAAAGGAACTTATAAATATGGGAAATTTAAAATATGATGATAAAACGCCAATAGAAGAGGGAGATTATTTTATAGCAATTATAAGTGATGATTATGACAGCTACAGTCCACTAGTCAAATTAACGTTGAATACTGAAAGTAAAACTATTGAACTTAGTGAGATTGTATTAGAAAAGAGTTATAACACAAAAATTTGCAATGATGGATTACTACCAATAATATTTAGATACATGGGAAATGATGAAGTATTTGAATTAATAACAGAAAGAAAAATACCTATAATGTATGATGAGGACGAGTTTAATGAATTTAATATTTTTGAAAATAGTAATGAGTATAAAAAAATAATTAATACTCTAGTTGCTTTTTATCCAAAACACATCGGTCTTCTAAAAGTAAGTGATAAGTTAAAATTTGAATATTATGCATTAGTTCAAGAACATGATATAGAACTAAAGCAAGAGCTTGATAAACATTTTGAAAAAGCAAGAGACAATTTTGATAAAAGCTATCAGGAAATAATCGAAGAATGTATATATCCTTTAGCAGCAGTTGACAATATGATGTTTAACTTAGATAAAAAATTGGAAAATGAAGATAAAAACAAAGTTAAATTAAAAAAATAATTAGCTCTAAAAAAGAGTTTTTTTCTATGTTAAAATATAAATGCAACTAAAAATTTACAAAAAACAACTAATAGTTGGTAGATAGCAACCAAGGTTCTATTATAAAATTATCTCGAGGTGATATAAATGAGTTTCAATGAAAAACTCCAAATGTTAAGAAAGAAAAATAATCTTTCACAAGAAGAACTAGCTAATATGTTAGATGTTACAAGACAATCTGTCTCTAAATGGGAAAGTGGTATTACTTATCCAGAAATGGATAAATTACTATCTCTTTGTAAAATATTTAAATGTAGTTTAGAAGAGTTAACTAATGATGATATTAAAGAGATAGGTCTTGCTAACAAAAAGAAATTAAACTTTGATAATTTTATTGATAATACTTTAGAGTTAATTAATAAAACCTATCAAATGTTTAGAGCCATGTCCTTTAAAGATACTATTAAGTGTATACTTGTTATGGGCTTAATCTTTATACTACTACTATTATTAAAAGTACCATTTATGCTTATTCAAAATAGTATTACTAATGTCGTTAGTAATTTTAGTAATACTTTCGTTGTTAATACTATCAAAGATTTATTTGATTTAGTCCTTGAACTAATCTATTTAGTTATTTTTATCTTTTTATTTATCTATCTATTTAAAATAATTTATCTAGATAAAACAGTTATTAAAAAGACTAGTAATATTAAAGAGGAAATACCTGATGAAAAAGTAGTAATATATAGTAACAACTCCAATGTATTCTTTACTATTCTAGGAAAGATAATTATTTATTTTATTAAGTTTATGGTAATATGTTGTGCCCTACCCGTCTTAGTATTTTTCTTCTTCTTATGTACAGGACTTCTTATCAATTTTCTATTAATATTAAGAGGAATATTCTACAGTAGCATTACTCTAGGACTAATCTTTTCTATTTTATTATGTTTAGTAATAATAGAAATGGTTTTAGACTTTATCTTTAATAGACAACTAGCTTTTAAAAGACTAGGTTTAAGTTTTATTATCTCTATTGCTGGACTTGGTCTATCCTTTGGACTACTTATGGTTGATATTTCTAATACTAGTTATGTTAATAAAGCACCTGATAATATTAAAGAAAGTACTATTGTTAAAGAAATTAACGCATCTAGTAATCTATCCTATCTTAATCATTACAATACTAACTATATAGTAGATGAATCTCTTAGTGATACTTTTAAAGTAGAAGTTAAATACTATAGTGACTTTAGTAAGATAGAATTTCAAGACAATGATTCCTTATTTATAAATTCCATTAATAAGAACAATGTTAAAAAATTGAAAGAAATAATACTTAAAGATCTTAGTAAAAAAACTCTCCATAATTATGATAAACTTTATTCATATAATATTACTATCTATGGTAGTAGTAAAAATATTGAAGAGTTAAAAAATAGAATGATAGAATCAAGTAATATGGAAAAGGAATATCAAAATACAATTGCATCTTATGAAGATACTATTACTGAATTAGAAAATAAAAATGATAATCTTGAAGAAGAAAACCAAGCTTTAAAAGATAAAATTGAAGAATACAAAGATAAGATTAATGAATATAAAAATTCACTAAAAGATATAATTAAAGAGTGATTCAATAACTAAATTAGTTTATATATTTTCCATATTTAAAAATTTTGTCTATTATTAGCACTCTTACTTGACAAGTGCCAGAAATAGTGTTATAACATAATTGTGAAAGGAAAGTGATAATTATGTTACCAAGAAGATTTTATTTTGATAACGCATTAGATGATTTATTTGAAGAAGAAGGAGCTAAGATGAAGTGTGATATCTATGAAAAAGATAATACTTATCATGTAGATATGGATTTACCTGGCTTCAAAAAGGAAGAAATTAAAGTAGAATGCAATAAAGGAAATTTAATAGTTAGTGCTGAGAAAAAGCATGAAGAAGAAGAAAAGGATGAAAAGAAAAAATATCTTCGTCGTGAAAGAGTTTATGGAAAATATTCTCGTAGTTTCTATCTAGGTGATGTGGATGAAGAGAATATTGAAGCATCATATAATAATGGTACTTTACATATTGCTGTTCCAAAGATTGATGAAAATAAAAATAGAAAACTTATTGATATTAAATAATAATTAAAAGGAGCCAAATATTGGTTCCTTTTTTTAACTAAATTATTTCTTGATCTTCAATCAATGTTTGCATCTTATCATTCATAGCAACCATCTTATGATCTAGATTATTTATATCAAGTGCACACTTATACATATTATCTTGAATTTCCTTAGGAATATCACCTTTAAATTTATATCTTATCTTATGATCTAAGCTAGCCCAAAAGTCCATAGCAACAGTTCTAATTTGAATTTCTGCTTCTACCATCTCTACTCCATCAATTAAATAAACGGGAACATAGACAAGTAAATGATAACTAGAATAGCCACTATCTTTAGGATTTGAAATATAATCTTTTTTAGTATGAACAGTTATTTGATCACTATCTTCTAGTAATTTTACTATTGTATAAACATCTGATAAGAAAGAACATACAATTCTAATTCCCACTGCATCATGAATATGATCTTCGATATTGGTAACATTCACTTCATAATCTCTACTTCTTAGCTTATTTACAATACTGTCATAGCTCTTAATTCTACTCTTAACATGCTCTACTGGATTATAATGATTTTTAAATTCAAAGTCTTGCAATAAAATAGCAATTTGTGTCTCAAGCGTTTTTAAAGCAGCATTATATTTAAGTAATAATTCTTCATAACTTTCCGTTAATTCTTCCAAAAAAATTCCCTCCTAGCAAAAAATAGACTTAAGATTCGTCTAAGTCCAACACTTCTATTTCTTCTACTACTGCTAATTGTTGTTCAACAATAATCTTTAATTTTCTTTTAAATATTTTAATATTTCTTTCTAAGACATCAGCTTGCTGTTCAATTCTTTCTGACCTAATTAGAGCATCATTAACTATTCTAGAAGCATTATTTTTAGCATCACTAACTATTACATTAGCTTCTTCTCTAGCAAGACGTTTTATATTATCACTAGTTTTTTCTGCATTAACAATAGACTTGTTAATACTATCTTCTAAAATTTTATAGCTTTCTAGTTTATCTTTTAAATCTTTAATCTCATCTTTTTGTTCTTGACACTTATTAATAATACCTTCAGTTTCCCTAATTACTCTTTCAATAAAAGCATTTACTTCACTTCTATTATAACCATTAGCTTCATAATGAAACTTATCCATCACATATCCCCCTTTCGGGTTAGTTATTACCAGTCAAACTCATCGTCTTCTTCTTGTTTAGACTTTTTACCACTTGTTTTAGCTGGCACGTCATCAGTAATCTTACCCTCAACATTTACGTTGTTTGGTGTACAAAGGAAAATTCCTCCACCTAATTTTTGTAAGTCACCACCAATAGCATAAAGAGTACCTGATAAGAAATCTACTATTCTTTTACCTTGATCTGGTGTTACTCTTTTTAAGTTAACTACTACTGCATTTCTATCTTTTAAATGATCTGCTATTTGTTGTGATTCTGAATAAGCACGTGGTTCAAGTAATATCATTTTACCACCAGCTTCACTTACATTTCTTGCCTCATCTATTGTATTAGTATAATATTCATCTTCTGTTCCTAATTTATTATCATCATCATCTAAGCCTATCATTTTCTTTAAATTTATAGCCATATTTAATTCTCCTTTTTATACATTTTACTAATCTATATTATATCTAAAATATTGTCTTTTGGCAATTGATTTTGTGTCATATTTTGTTTATTAATGCTGTTTTTTGATAGTGGGTTTTAAAAAGCCTTAGAATTCAAGGCTTTTTTCGATGTAATCTTTTAGTTCACTTAATTTGACAGTTTCTTGTTGCATGGTGTCTCTATTTCTTACAGTTACGATATTGTTATTTAGAGTTTCATCATCTACAGTAATGGTAAATGGTGTACCAATGGCATCGCATCTTCGATATCTTTTACCAATAGAACCTGATTCATCATATGAAACACTGAAGTATTTAGATAGTTCACTATATATTTCATTAGCTTTATTACCATGTACTTTTTTGATTAATGGTAGTATTGTTGCTTTGTATGGTGCTAAAGCTGGAATTAAATGTAGTACTTCCCTAGTTTCACCATTTTCTAATGTTTCTTTATCGTAAGCATCACATATGACAGCTAAGAATAATCTTTCTACCCCGACAGATGGTTCAATAACATATGGTAAGTATTTTTCATTAGTTTCAGGATCAATATATCTTAAGTCTTTAGAAGAATGTTCCATATGAGTACCTAAATCATAATCTGTACGATCTGCTATACCCCATAGCTCACCCCACCCCATTGGATAGTTATATTCTAAGTCAGTTGTAGCTTTACTATAAAATGATAGTTCTTCTTTCTTATGGTCTCTTGCACGTAAGTTTTCTTGTTTGATTCCTAAATCAAGAAGGAATTGTTTACAATAACTTTTATAGAAGCCAAACCATTCTAAGTCAGTATCTGGTTTACAGAAGAATTCTAATTCCATTTGTTCAAACTCACGAACACGGAAAATGAAGTTACCAGGAGTTATTTCATTTCTAAAGCTTTTACCGATTTGACCAATACCAAATGGTACTTTAGCACGCATAGTTCTTTGAACGTTTAAGAAGTTAACGAATATTCCTTGGGCAGTTTCTCCTCTTAAGTATAGTTTAGATTTAGTGTCTTCAGTTACACCTTGACTTGTTTCAAATAATAAGTTGAATTTACGAATATCAGTAAAATCACAAGCTCCACATTTTGGACATGTTATATTATGTTCTTTAATGTATGATGTTAGTTCTTCGTTACTCCAACCATCTGCTGTATCATCAATACCTTGAGTTTTGAAGTAGTCTTCAATTAATTTATCGGCTCTTTGGCGACTTTTACAATGACGGCAGTCAATTAGAGGGTCAGCAAACGAGGCAACATGACCAGATGCTACCCATACTTTAGGATTCATTAATATAGCAGCATCTAAACCATAGTTATAACGATTTTCTTGAATAAATCTTTTCCACCATAGTTTTTTAATATTTTCTTTTAGTTCTCTTCCTAATGGTCCAAAGTCCCAAGCATTAGCAAGTCCTCCATAGATTTCACTTCCAGGGAATACAAACCCATATTGTTTGCAAAAATTAACTATATCTTCCATTGTATATTTATTCATTATTCTTCCTCCATTTTCATTTGTTCATAATCAAGTATATTTTGTAATGTTTTTAAGTTTCTATCTAGTGTTCTTTTTCTTACATAAGTACCTATTTCCATATTTGATTTTAAGCTACCATTATAAACTATTTCATTTTTATTATCTTCATATAATATGAAGGTACTTTTCATGGTACTAATACTATATCTAGTTATAGCTTCTAAGCCCACGTATTTATCAATTGTATCTAGTACTTGGTAGAGTAATGTTTTTTCATTTTCATTTAAAACTAAGTATAAAACATTATCTTCTATTCCCATATTAGTTTGATTTTTAGTCATATTAATAACTATTCTATAATTAGGATTATTAATAAGATTTTGAATCAAAGTATCTATGTAATCAAGATTATATTTGTAAATTATTGGTTCTAGATACTTAGTATCAATATTTAGTCCTCTTAATTCTAATTTTTTACCATCTATTCTTTTTATCGTAAATATTTGATTACCATTTATTTTTTCAACAATATAATTATTTAATTTACATTCATGGATAAATTTATCAATTATAAGGTTTATTTTTTGTTTATAGTTACCTACTAATTCATCTTTAATAGGTATAGTATGAATAGTATCAGTATTATCTTTAGCTTTACTAACATTAATACTTTTAGTACCATTTAAGTTTATTTTTATATCTTGATACCCGGTATCTAAATTTTCTATTGTTTTCATTCTCATAGTTTATACTCCATATAGCTACTCGCTTTACTTCTAAAGTATATAAAATATTCTTTTAAAATTCAAGGTTTTTTTACAATTTATAAAAGCCATAAACACTCAAAGTTATGACTTTTTTACTTTGAAATATTTATGACTTTCTATTTTACAATTTATAACACCATATTACACAAGAACGGTAAAATTTAGGCTTTTGTGGCGGTCGGCTTATGCCGACTACACCCAGTCACCCTTCGCCTGTAATCAGAGGGCTTCGGGCTCCTTTCGCTTCCTTATTTTTCTTTTCTTTATTTATGTTTATCCTTTTACATACCCCTACCCTTAAATAGTGCCACTTCGCGGCTGCTAAAGGGTCACAAAAGCAACACGGAAGGAAAAGTGACTGTAGCTATAGCCAGGGTAGTTGTCGAAGCTGAACACCCCAGCAGAAGTGCTATTGCTGAAATCGCCATCACGTAGCACCCAAGGGTTAGACGAGAAGACAGAATAACTATAATCTCCGTACCAAGAATATCCTCCTGTTGATTTAGTTTTTAACGTTTCTTTTGTCGCATCTCCCAGATGATATTTTGTAAAATCACTCTTTGAGTCAGTTCCTGTATATTTATCATAATATTTGTCTTCGGGCATTGAACTAAAACCAGCACTATCTATTTTATCATTATAGTTGCCCATAACGTATTCATAAGCACCACCGGACATATCATATATTCCATAAATATTACCAGTAGTTGAGGCATTTACACCTGTTGCTGTATTCCATGCATTACAAGTTGATGCAGGACTTGCACTTACACTTGATCCAGCACATCCAGTAGTATGACTTGAATTATTGTTTATCCATACTTCACAACCTGATTCGATACAAGTTGAAGCATTGGTATATCTTCCATATATTGATGATGATAGATACGCTACAGCTCCCCATTCCATATTCTTCATCATATGAGAATCATCATTTGTAGATGTTCCATATGTACTAGCTAATGTTGTTGTCATTAATCTTGATGTATTAAATTGTGCACTTACATTCATACTTCTTAATGAACTTACATTTGGTACAATTTTTGGTAATGAAGAGGTATTCGAAGTTTCAAACTTTCCTACCCAAATTCCTGCTAACTCCTTATTACCAAAAGTGAATGCTGGATGCGTTAGCCATGTGAAATTTCTAGAACCAGTTGATTTAGCTGTAGTTTTACTTTCAAAAGTTATATTTATTGCTCGCGGATTACTTGTTCCATCTTCAGCATTAAATAATCGATATTTATATCTTGGAATATAAACATACATCTGCATTATTTCATCCATAGAAACAGTCTTACCTACAGCACTTGCTAATACTTTATTATTACTATCAAAATATTTAGATTTAATATTTGAATCAGCACAGTTAACCAAAACAGCATTCGCCCATTCATGAGCTTCATAATCATACCATTCACTATTAGTATCAGCAACTACGGCATTACCAGAAGCATCAAACTTAACAGGAATCATACCTTGAGCTAATTCTGGTTCTACTTCATAAGCTTTTTCTTTAGTTTCATTAATAGATACCTTAGTACTAAATGATACACCCTGATTATCATCTTGATTCTCATCCTTATTTAAGAATGTAATAGTTAATGTATATGTATGTGTCTTACCCGCATCAATAGCGTAATTACTTACCATTGCCTCATTTGTACTTGGTACTTGTGTTTGAGAAACATTCTTACCACCATCACTACTAGTTAGAGTATATACTAAATCTGTCTTATCTACAAACTTATTAGATAACTCACTAAAATAAATAGTATAGTTAGTAGCAACATTTCCTGTATTCTTTACAGTAAATGTTTTAGTAACAGAATTACCTGGTACAGCATTATCTAATGTTATCTCGTCACCATCTTTGTACTCTAAAGACATAACTCCGTTTGTAATTACAACATTATTTGTATCTTTATTGCCAGACACAGTCGCTGTAAAATAAGCATATGAAGTAGCTATTGCAATACTTACTAACAGCAAAACCCCAACAATTGATAAAATTATTATTTTCTTATCTTTCATATAAACCTCTTTTCCATTATTTTAAACCAAATAAATAATTTTATTACACACGACTTATGATGTCATATGCTTGCAATATCATAATACCACAAATTATCATGTTTGAAAATAAAATTTATTCAAAAAAAGTCTATTCCCACTAAACCTTAATAAAATAAAAATAAAGAACAATTTTGCCCATAAAAAAAAGAAAGCATAAAGCTTTAAGAAATTTCTATTATACAAAAAGAATCTATCTTACTTGATAAATTCTTCAATTTCTTCTTTAGACATAAAGCCAATATTTTTTTTTACTTCAACACCATCTTTAAAAAGAATTAGAGTTGGAATTGACATAATACCATATTCACGAGCAATCTCAGGGTATTCGTCAGTATTAACTTTTAAAATATTAAAGTCAACATCTTCTAGAACACGTCCCATCATTTTACATGGTCCACACCATTCGGCAAAAAAATCTACTAGAATAGTGCCATTTTTAATCTCATCATGGAAATTATCTTCTTTTAAATATTTAATCATTATTTTGCCTCACTTTCATATTTTTTGATTATTTCTTCAGCCCCAGAAATCTTAATTTTATCTTTATCTACTAGCTCTTTAGCAGAATCTGGACTTATGACATGATATTTAAGTAAAATTTCAAAGGCATTCTTATTATACTCAGCAGAGTTATTTTTATAAATATCTTTTAATGAAATAATCTCTCTAATAGCCATTTCTTCGTCTTTTATTGCGTCTTTTAAGATTGGGGTATTCATTAAGATTTTATTAGCAACGACTGATTCTTCAATTATAGGGTTTAAATTACTAAAATTGCTTAGAATGAATAATGCCACAAAGATAATGATGTAATATTCAATAAACCCAAATATTAGTCCTAGAATTTTAGAAAATAAACCAAAGACAATCGTTAGGTTAAGGAGTTTTTCAATGATACCGGTGGCAAAGAGTACAACTTTAAGAAGAACTTCTAAGACAGAAAATACAATAAAGAATGATATTGCTTCATAAATTATGATATTTAAGACAGTAACACCTGCTAGAGCTCCAGAAAAATTAAAAAATGGAAAATGCATGTACATAAACTTAGAAATTGGATCTTTTAAAGCCATGGCTAGGAATATTACTAAAAGAGTTCCAAAGAAGGAAACCGCACTTTTAATTACCCCCTTTTTAAAGCCAATAACAGCGCCAAAGATTAACAAGATTATGGTAATGCTATCTATTATTGTAATCATATTATTACTTCCTTTCTATATTAAGTATATAATATTTTTGGAAATATTAAAAGTAATTTTGCTTGACGTGAGTGTTTATTTACTTATTTAAATGGGTTGCGATAAATCTTAATCTATGGTATCTTAAACATGTGAAAGAAGTTGGAATTATGGTTGTTGTTTTTAAAGTTAGTGATAATGTTAAGAAGAAGTTAATTGAATATTATGAACCTTATAGGAAAGCTAAGACGCCACCCTATGCGGTTTTTCAAGCCCAGGATTTTGATACGGTAGTAACGTTATATGAATCAGGAAAAGTTATGTTTCAAGGAGCAGATGCCGATATGGCGGCTTCAATTTGGATTGAACAAGAAAGAGTTTTAAATAATAGAATAATCTCACTTGACGGTAAAGATAAAAGTAAAAAAGATAAAGAAGACGTAAAAAAGTTTTATAATATGAGTACGATTGGGTCAGACGAGGTTGGAACAGGAGATTATTTTGGGCCAATTGTTGTTAGTGCGACTTATGTTTCAAAAGAAAATATTCCTTTTCTAACTGATTTGGGAGTTAGAGATTCAAAGAAGTTAACGGACGAAAAAATGATAGAGATTGCACCAAAGATTATTAAAAAAATTCCTTATGTGACGTTTGTTTTAGACAATGCTTCATACAATAAACTTAACGATACCGATAAAAATATGAATAATATTAAGGCAGTTTTACATAATAAGGTTTTAGTTAATTTGATTAAAAAAGGACCTTTTGATTATGAGAAAATTGTTATTGACCAGTTTGTCTACCCTAAGAAGTTTTATGAGCATATAAGCAGAGCTCCTGAAAAGATTACAAATGTGACTTTTTTAACTAAAGCTGAGGACCAAGTTATGAGTGTAGCAGCTGCTTCGATTATTAGTCGTTATGTATTCTTGAGTGAAATGAAGAAAATGAGTGAAAAGTTAGGTAAGACAGTGCCACTGGGAGCTTCTAATATGGTTGATGATTTTGCTTGCGAAATGGGTAAAAAATATGGAATGGGTGTTTTAACATCTTGTACTAAGTTAAACTTTAAGAATACAGAAAAAGTTAAGAATTTGCTTTCTTAACTTTTTTAATTACCTAAAATGAACATTTCTAGAGCTAGATATTTATCAATTTTACCGCTTTTGATTTTATAATCATAATCACAAATAGTAAGTAGTTTATCTTCTAAGTCTTTTTTAGTAAAACTAAAAGCATTTTTCATAAGTTTATCTAACTGCCAATCAGGAATATGAAGTAAAGACATCATTTTCATACGTGATGTATTTTTAGTATATAATTCCATGGTTAGAAGCATAAGACGATATTCACGAGCAATTAGATTAAATAAAGCTAAGGGTTCAACTTTTTGAATTTTAAAATCTTTTAACATTTTATTAATGGTATTTAAATCATTTCTAACCACGGCATCAACGAATTTAAAATTGTTATCTTCTAAGGACATTGAGGTTAAGTTATGAACAGCAGCAGTTTCAATATTACAAGGATTATTATAGTATAAGAAGATTTTTTCTAAGGTATTATAAGCCATATCATAGTTATTTAAAGAGGCATTGGTAATAAATGTGGCATCATCTATTTTTAAGGTGTAGCCACTTTTTTTAGCTAAGTCTACTATCCTACTAGTTATTTCTTTAGCGTATAGAGGTTTCATAACATTATAATGATATTTTTCTTTAATAATTTTGCTAATTTTTTTTCTTTCGTCAACAGTTTCACAAGTAAAAATTAAGGTTGTTAGATCATTAGGGTGTTCTAGATAGTCTTCTAATACTTTAGTATCTATTCCCTTGCCTTGAAAAAATGTGGCATTTTTGATAACAAGAATTTTTTCACTACTAAAAAGATCAGTGTAATTAGCTTC
>OGPT01001181.1_pt1 | contig 24968 bp, 19 predicted proteins | sample 1552951 | NCBI WGS metagenome assembly OGPT01 (sample SAMEA2580224, study PRJEB22360) | human gut metagenome | biome: human gut; feature: human-associated habitat; material: faeces | place: Denmark | collected 2008/2010
GAACGCCCGACCGGTGGTGTCTGACGAGCCTGCGAGGAGTTCCGCCGGTCAGTGATAGAAAAAGGTAGACGACCGACAGAAGCGACCGGGGCCCCGAACACGAATACCGAAGACGAACAAGTAACAAAATAAACCTACCTATAACTTGAGATTCGCAACTTCTTTTCAATAGGTCGTTGTCATATCCGTAGGGACACAAATATAAAAATCGGCTTTTCGCATGACATCCTTATCCAGTTTATCCGTCTTTTCCTGACGCACCACTTCAACGGTGGCTATTTTCAAACCGGGGCGATACCGGTTGAGATAAGTGATGATTCCGGCTTGGTTAGCAGAATGAAAGCTGCCGTTCAAGTGGACGAAGTACGATCCGATGTTCTGAGCAATCGACCATCCCATCGTTGCATCCTTCAAAGCCTGAGCTTTGGCCAGCTTCTCCGTATCCTCTTTTTTAGCTCCCGGCATTTCCATCGAACGGAAATATGTTTCAACCCCTTCATTCCGGACATAATTTAAAGGCAGCGGTGCGATATAATTTTTCGCTTCTTCCGACAATTGTTCCAAAGCCCCGAATCCTCCGCGGGATACCATAGCGGCATACCTGCGGGGTACATTCGTAGCAACGAAAGGAATCCGGTTGGTTTTAGCAAACTCTACGATCTTTTTATAGTCGGTCGGATAATTCGGCCATAGTTTTGCTTCCTTAGTGAAACGCTCGGCTGTAATCAATCCACTCAAATATTCATCCAACACCAGTTGATCGTCCCGTTCGAACATTTCAGCCCCGATCATCAACCGATCTTTATGAAGAGCATATAGATCCCGGACAATCTCATATTCCATCCAATGTGCTATCGGACAATTGTGTATCTCTCCGATAAATACAACCTGTTGTTCACCCAAAACACTCATCATATGGGCATAGTCGGTTTCCTGCCCGTCGGCATCGAATAAAGTATAGGCTCTTTTCTCCTGAGCAACGACCAAGCCGCCAGTCAGACAGAACCAAAGTATTATTATCATTCCTATTTTCATCATCTTTCTATTATTCAGGCACATAGATAATTTCTCCGTTTTCAAGTTCATAAGCTATACCAACCCTTTTTCCTTTCGAGCCGGAGCTTTGTTCGTTCGAAGGCGTATATTTATTGATTTTATTTCCCTCTTTCATGATAATCTCCATATTGTCTTTCCCAGGATTTTTCACGATAGTAAAATCTTCCTGAGTAAAAACTTCGGTCATATTCATGTGCATCACCATTGCCACCATCAGGGCTACCGCAAAAACCATAGCCACATCGAACAGGTTGACCACCACACTCAGCGGATCGGCATCTTCCTGAACGGCAAATTTGCTCTTTCGCCTCGCTGTTCTCATGCTTCTGTATTTTTCTCGTTTAACTTCCGGGCCACATAATCCAGATTATTCACATCTTTTGCATACCAGCGTTGTTTAAATTGCAACGACACCAAACCGACGGCACTAACTACCAAACCGACAACCGTAGTTGCAAAAACCACCTGCATATTATAAGCCATACCGGCGATATCTCCGGTAGAAAGTCCTACCAAGGCAGGGCTCATAGCAATCAAGGTGCCGATCAATCCCAATACCGGTCCCATCTTAGCCAGTAACTTCGAAAGAATAACATCCTTCTCTGCATCGTTCTCAAAATTCGTGATCAGATAATCCGAATAATCCGGACTGGGAGGTGTGGTCAATAAATCACGGAGATAGCGGATATACAAAGAGTTATCCCTACCGGGTAAAGCACCTTTCAGTTCACCGATCGTATCGGGCGTCAGTTCTTTGATCAGTCTGTTCATCTGTTTGTCATTTTTCCGTTTGGTCATGTATTGATTATAAACTCCTCCGATTAGCAACAACGACCGGATAAACAGTAATAATAAAAGAATAATATCCGGTATAAGCAGGCTGTTGGCCACCCAAAAAAGCACTTGTGAAATAGTTTCCATAGATTATAGTTTAATTTAAATATTATCGATTATTTACGAGAAGTCGTTTGGTGGGTACTTCGTTTCTGTAAAAGGACCCATTTCAATTTATTCCAACCCATACCCAACAAGAAAAAGATCAGAAACAAGCCAAAAGCAAAAGCCAATGCCTTCCAATTTGTCGGTTCTTTAACTGCCTGATAGGTAACATTTCCATTCACTGTAGTCAGCAAGCCGATGATACAAACAAAAAGACTAACGAGAAAATGTACTTCCAGCCGCAATTCTTTTTCAGGTAAAAGATACCTGAAAAAGTAACACAGCAGAGGAATCATCACCACCACTCCTATAGCAAAAACATAGGACAGGATCGAAAAGGATATCCCCGGAAAACTAAAGATCAGCTCGGTCTGTAAATAAAACAGGACGGGAAAAATAAGCAGGGTCGGATACCATTTCAAAGACTTCACCCACCACTTTTCCTGTTGGCCGAACCATCCCCGCAATACAGCCACACAATACGCAAAACAAACGACAGCCTCGAGCGTAATGATCACTGCCATATTTTGCAAAGCCACTGTATTCTGAAGGTAGTCGGCCAGCTGGGTTTTGGATTGCAGGATAGCAACCGGATAAGTAGCGGTAATGAAAATACCACAGATCAATCCGAACAAAGCTGCCTGCCAGCCTTTCCAAAAACTAAGCTTCAACAGGCAATTGACCAGGATAAATAAGATAAGTATACTGATAACTAATTCCATATCGATATTTAATTCCCTTTTCTTTTTTTCTTCAAAACCAGCAACAGTATCACAAACAGAGCGAATACCCCACCAGCGATCCATACGCCGTTCAACGCATTTTTCTCTCCCCGTTCAGCCTGAGCTACCTCATCTTTTTTCAGGACCATTCCTTTTTTATCGGTAGCCACCTGAGCCGTTTTCATGGATTGAATCTGCTCTTTGTAAACAGTGGCACGTTCCGGCTGTACCCGGCTGGCGATATAATCCTGCAGTTTGGCATTCCCTCCGGCAAATCCGCTCCCGGCCGATCCGAACTCTTTCACCAGATCGGTATGCAAATTTGCCAGGGTACTGATCTGTTGTTCCGAAGCCTCCCACATCCCCTTCCGGGCAGTCTCGAGCATCACTGCTGTGATCTCCTGCAAAGCGGCCGGATTTTGTTGTTTGAAAAAATCTTCGGTTCCCAACTTGTAAGAATCCGTCACATAAACATCATAAATCTGATTCCACATAGCGTCGTCGATTACTTCAGGCTTGGTGACATTCCACCCGTAAGTGTTCGTTACCACTTCTGTAATCTGTGAAGCACTCGACGCCCCTCCTTTCATCACTTCTTTGATATATTCCGGATTGAAAATCGTCGAACGCGATTCCACTCCGATAGCCTCCTTCAAATCCTGCATTCTCACCCGGTTGCGATTCCGGTAATCGGCAAAATAAGCCTCGGGATCTTTACCGGTGACATTACGTACAGCCAAGTTCATGCCTCCCATAAACTCATATACATGATCCAGGCTCAATGCTCCCCAGGTATTGCTTTGCCGGGGTTGAACGACAACATCCGTATGGTGTAATACGGCCCGCAACAATCCGCTTTTCATTTCTCCCCATTCTTTCTCACTTCCGTAGACAGCCCCCATATTATTGATGTAGGTATCGGCTATTTCTTTTTCATCTTCCCATTTATCCCCACTGGTGATCATTCCCTGAATTCCGGTTCCGTACATGCCGTTCACACCACCGAACACTCGTTTTGCAGACATTTCGCGGGCTTCTTTAGGCGAAACTCCCTGTTCCACCAGTAACCGTTCCGTCTCTACCGTGCTTTCCGCCACCCGATTGTCGTATTTATCATTTGCAGAAGCGGCCGCCATTTCCACAGCTCTCGAGATCAACGCAAGCCGTGAAGCCGCTAAATCCCGGAACTGGCCGGAGGTCTGAACCACCACGTCGATACGGGGACGTCCCAAAGTTTCCGAAGGAATCAAACGCAGGTCCGACACCCGTCCATAAGCATCACGCACCGGCTCTACACCCAACATATAAAGCACTTGTGCTATAGTCGCTCCTTCACTTTCGATAAATTCACTGCTCCAGAAAGTATAACTCACTTTACGAGGATAATCACCGTGAGTCTTCCGGTATTGAGCAAGCGTATTTTCGACTAATTCTTTTCCTTTCGTCCAAGCCTGTTCCGATGGAGTGGCCTCGGCATTGACAGCATATAAATTACGACCGGTAGGTACTGCCTGCGGATTAGCGACTGCATCTCCTCCCGAAGTGGGAGCGATATATCCACCCGACAAAGCATTCAATACCGACTGCATTTCCTGCTCCGGACTATTTTCCAAAGCCAGCTTATAATTCACAATATTCGTAATCGTACGTTCCACTTCGGTGATCGCCCGGGCTTCCGCTTTCTGTTCATTGGTATACTGCACTACCGGTTTCGCCTTACCTTTCCCCATCATCCCCCTTTTCGGAGGAGTAAGAATCGTATGTGCTTCTTTCAATTTTTCAGGAGTGATCCCCGCGATCTGACAAACCAGTGCCTCATCGGCTTTTTTACCGTCCAGTACCTGACTGACCAACCGTTTGGCCGGATCCAGATATCGCTGAGTAAAAAACACCTTACTATTCAATTGTTTATCAGACACTTTCCCATTTTGTTTATCCAAAGCTGCCAAGCTATAAGCTATCGGATCTGTGCTCATCGCCAAAACCGATGAACGAATTTTTTCCGGGGAATAAGGAATACCGGTCGTATAAAGCTGTCCGGTCATTTTTTCATTGGCAATCTCCTCGGCAAAATTCTCGATACGCTCGATCTCCTCGGTCGAATAGGGACGGTCCAACAGGCTATCCAAACGCAGTTCCCGGTGTAATCCCATGTCCACCGCAATTTTCTTTACAGCCAAAGAGGCCTGTAATTGCCCGGATTCATCTGTTTTGTAATAAGTCTGAATCTCATTTTCCAGTTTCTTATACTGTCCCCGGGTCTTACTTTCCATAAAAGGCGGAGTCAGGTAAGAAATAGTCGTTGCATAAGAACGCCTTTTAGCCATCATACTCTCTCCCACATTTCCGATCGTATAATAATAAAAATGAGGGACAGTGCCTACCAGCCGGTCCGGCCAGTCGTAACTACTGAGTGCCACCTGTTTCTGAGGAGTAAATTCCAGACTACCGTGTGTCCCGAAATGGATCATCGCATCGGCACCGAAAGCATATCGGGCCCACAGATAAGCTCCGATATAGGTATGCGGCGGTGCGGTTTTAGCGCCGTGAACAATAGCAAAAGCATCATCCCCGACAGCCGCCATCGGCTGAGGCAATAAGACCACATTGCCCAGATCTATCCGAGCCACCGCCAGATAGGACTTTCCATTTTCTACCGTACTCATATAGTTTCCCGGAGCTTCTCCGTATATCTTCACCACATCTGCATAGAGCCCTTGCGGAAGAGCTTGTTTCACCCATGATTCATATTCCGACTTTTCCACCAGAGCGGGATGACCGTTCTTCATAAAATCGTCGAAAGCACCTTCTGCATAAGTACTCAATACAGCCCCTTGTGTCATCAGCAACTTTTCGAATTCTTTCTCGGTAGCCGGAAGGTTTTCTACTTTATACCCTTCAGCTTTCAGTCTTTTGATCAGATTATAAAGCGAAGGTACCGTCTCCAAGCCCTGTGCCGTCAGCGAAGATTGTCCTGCTCCTTTGAAATAATAGATCGCCACCCTTTTATCGGCATTCGCTTTTTGTTTCAAGCGGATAAAGTGACTGACAATCCCGGTAAAATTCTTTAAGCGTTCGGGGATCGCTTTGAACAGATACACCCCGTCTTTATCCAATTCCTGGTCATTCACCACATAGGGATAGATCGCTCCATCCAACTCCGGCACAACGACACTTTGCGACATAAATCCGCCGAACATCCCCATCGGATCTTTTTCCCATTCCTCCCGGGTTTGCAGGATCGACAGAGGTGAAAAAAGAGGGATATTCCGTTCTTTCAGCCATTCTACAGCTGCATCGGCCTGCCCCATCACCATACGCCCATGGGCAAAATGAATCACCGCATCCGGCTGGATTTCTTTCAGGAAAGCCAACCGTTTCATATAAGAGGAAATCGGATACACATTCAGGCCGGCACGCTGAAATGAAACGATCAGACTGTCGATATTATCCCGGTTGCCACTGAAAGGATCGTTCAAGCCACCGACAATAGCCACTTTGGGTTGCCCTTCCCGATAGAAACCATGTCCTTTTATATAATTCTCATAATCCGTCACTGTAGAGAAAGAAAGATTTTCATCTAAGTGGAAAAGTACATCCGAAGCACTCTCCACCGCAGTGTCGGCCGGAGTGACGAAGAAAAGCTTCCGGTCGATCTGCCGGCGTATATACCGGGCCATATTCCGGTAATTCTTTTTATTTCCATTCCCGATGTAAGAGGTTATATCAGCCTTGGTGATACTATCCAGGTTACAAATATTATTTTCCGGATTCGTAGCTGCATAAATATAAACAGGAGTTCCTTTATCGGCAGCCTTTTGAAGTTGTTCCCGTTGTCCGGCTGTCATCCGTAATCCCATACCGAAACCCAATACAAAGTCATACCGGTCCAGGCGTCCCAATTCCTCCAGAGGGACTTCTTCATACTTTATAAACTGATCTTCATTCGATTTTATTAAGCTGGTCGTTTGAAAATTTTGAAAATTGACCAGTCCGATCCGGGTAGTAGAAGCCCATTTACTCCAAGCCATCCAGCCACACAACAATACCAGAAGAAGTATAACCGTTCCTATCCACTTTTTGTTTTTTGTCATCTTTTAAAATTTAAACTTTCAATTTCGCTTTTTCACACCATTTGGCCGGCAGTCCCGGGAAGTCCGGATCTGCCAGCCAAATCTGATCGCTCATGTCCTACATTATTTCAACAATGCATATTCTATTTCAGGCCGTCCGCGTTCGGTGCCATCGGTACCGGTCCCGAACTTCGTAAAACGGAGTTTATAATAGTTTCCATAACTATCTTTCAATACATAAAAACGATCTGTTTTCACGCCGGCATTCGTCACTCCCGGCATAGCAGGTGTACGCCAGGTAGTACCGATCACATTGGCTTTCTTTTCAAAATCGGCCTTCGAGGTTATATCCGTTACCTTAAAATTATCGTAGGTAGTCTGTTCATCCACCATGACCACGGCAGTCTCTACTCCTCCTACACTATTAGAAGTAACCACATCCTGTGAAAAAGCAGTCACAGGACCGGAAGCCATTTGTGAAACGGCAGCAGCATAGGCCCACATGATATCCCATTTTTTCCCTTCGGCCTGTGCATCCACTTTCTCACCGGATTCGAGTGAAAGCCCGACAAAATTATAGATCGGATTTTTCGCTATTTCCACGGTCTTCGGTGTCGTATCCCCTACTTTTCCATATTCTACCCGGTATCCTTCGCCATTACGGGTTACTTTCACTTTATACCAAAGACTTCTATTTTCTGTCCCGTCGGTATTGGTCTTGTTATCGGCAGAAGCGACAAAAAAGACTTTATTTTCAGCTGCATTTTCTGCAATCATCCCGAAAGCTGTTTTAGTCAAATCGCCTTCCACATCATCTATCCAGTCGGCGGAAAAATCTTCAGACATCGCTCCGGCCGCAATATTAGGAGCTTTTTGAGCATCTTCGAGTGTCACAGCTGCAAAGTCAGTTTTCTCCGATGCCACAGCTACCGTAGCATAAGACGAATTTAAAATAACCCTGAATTCATCCCCGCAATAAAATCCCAGATTCCAGCTTTTTCTTTTAATTTGTATCTGACTGTTATTGCTCAGATCGACATATACCATATTGGCATATTTTTCGGCCCCGTCATTTCCTTCCAATGTCAATTTTCCTCCGGTAGAAACAATCGGACTAAAGGACAAGTTCATTTCCTGAAGTGTACCGATTTTATAGCCCTCACTCAGCGACAGGGACAGAATCCGAAACTTCACGTTGCCCTCCGGAGATTTACCGTCGGCTTTAGCTACTGTAAACGAGCCGCTAGCCTGCCCCGCAGGGATATTCACCACCACCTGACCGTTAGTCAGAGCCGGGGTAACGGTAATATCCGACTCGGATACCTCCGTAGAAATCATCTGTACGGTAACATCCAAACTCTCCTTGGTTGCCCGGCTAAGCTTTATCCCCAGGTCTATACCGGTACCATCCATACCGGCATCCGATACGGCAAACTCTACGGAGATATCCTGCATTTTCAAACCATCGTCGTCATCACTACAGGAATAACATCCTAAAAATGCGACACAAGCTAAAAGATAAATTACTTTTTTCATGTTTTATTTTATTTGATTTATACTGATACTAATTGAATTTTCCGTTCAATAAGAAACTCAACCCCACCGACCAACTTCGTCCGCAGCCTAAATAGCTGACAGAAGGCGTATCGTTAGGAGATTCGGCAATTGTCTCGAGTGAAGTCAGATTAAAAAGGTTTTTAACTCCTGCATTCAGATGGAGAAATGAAGTCAGTTTTTGAGTAACTGTAAGGTCACCGGTATGATAGCTTTTCATTCCCCTCAGGTAGATTTCACTTTCTTTCTTATTATCGGCTGTCGTATATTCATGATAATAATACTCTTTTCTTTCGCCAGTGTATTTATAGAACAAGCTGATATCCGTACCGGTCTTTTCAATGTGATAACTGATGCTGGTACTCACTTCGGGAGAATACCGGAATCGGGGCATACTTTTATCCCCGGTAGCATACCGGTTGTAGCGCCCGATCAACGACACATTCAGATTTGCCCGAAGTCCTCCCCAGCTCAACGAATTCTCCAAAGATCCACCTACCGTTTTGTAACGGTCGATATTATAATAGGTATTATAATTCGGAATATCGACATTCTGAGCCAGACTGATCTTATCCCTGAAATCATTATAAAATCCGCTCAAAGTGGTTGTCAGATGTATTTTCTCGCTATGCAATACCCGGTAGGCAACAGACCCCGTAATATTGTGGGAATATTCGGCCTTCAAATCCGGATTCCCGTCTATATCATGATTATCATTGTGGAAAGAGAAATAGAGTTCCTGCAAAGTCGGAGAACGGAATCCATAGGCATAGGACAACCGTAAATCCATATGTTTGGTCAACTTGAATTTGGTCAATACCGAGGGGATAGCTATCGGAGCATCGTAATCGGCAACGATAAAGGTCCGTACTCCGGGCCGTAAACTCAGCCATTCCCAGGGTTTATATTCGGCCGAGAGAAAAAAAGCCAGGTCCGAAACTTTCGGTGTACCGTCGATACGTCCGCCTTCACCTTGCGTCCACTGATATTCTACTCCCGGCTGTACACTGAATTCAGGTGCAATATTCCACGCAACCGTAGCCCGGGCTATCCAGGCTTTGTACTGGGTAATGTCCTGACTCGCTTCGGCAGAAGAAAGCCATTTCTCTCCGGTCGACAAATCACTCTCCGTCGTCCGGGTACGCCGTTTATAATCCTGATAAGAAAGAGCTGCATGGACATCCAGACGGTTATCCAGCTTCCAATCCGACTGTAACTGATGGGTATACCTTTTGGTCAGAAAATCTTTATCGGAAACTTTTTCCGGCTGAAGTTCACTCCCATTATTGGGACCGAAAATCTTCTCATCGAGGAAATCCAACCGATACCATACATTCATATTCCGGTTCTGAAATCCGAACATCCCATTCATCAAAGCCTGATCTTTCGGATGCCAGCGTTTCTCCCGACCGGTCAAATCTCCCTGCCAGCCTCCATGATTATTGCGGGTATATCCCCCATTGACAAAAAGTCCGCTTTTGTGGTTAAATCCCAGATCTATACTCTCATTGTGAAGTCCCTTATCTTTAAAAAAATCATACTCTTTCCCCATAGATTCCTCTTGTACCCGGGCTCCCACTCTCCAGGTATTCTCCTCCGAATACCCATCCCCCTTTTTAGTGATGATATTGATTACCCCTGCCAAAGCATCGGTACCGTAAACCACCGACATCGGTCCCTCGACAATCTCTACCCGTTCGATACTATTCACATCCAACTGGCTCAGACTTTGTTTCGTCGCTCCCCGGTCGATCAATGGAATACCATCCAGCAATATTTTGACATTGTTTCCACTCATCCCCATCAATTCGAAATCCGTTTCACCCAAAGCCATATCGTTGGATAACCGGATTCCGATCTCTGTATTCAGCAAAGACTGTACACTGGTCGGCGCTTTCTGACGGATCTGTTCGCTATTGACTGTCCGTACTTTGTATAAAGAATTACGCATCGATTGAGGAGAAAACTGTCCCGTAACCACTACCTGTTCGAGCTGATTGATATTCTCCCGGATTTCAATATCCGCGAAATGATTCTCTTTTCCCTCTTCGATCGTAACGGGAAATTCCCGGCGATGTGCAGCTATGGATTGGACTATCATCGTATATTGTCCTGCCGGAGCCATAAATTCAAAATATCCTTTCCCATCCGAAGTACCTCCGTAAAACGTATTTTTCAATTGGATATTGATAAATTCAGCAGGAACACCATCGGTCGTTATAACATTTCCCGAAACTTTTACTTTTACACTTTTCTGCCCCCAAACACCGGATACAGAACAAATTAATAGGATTGTAATAAAGATATTTTTCAGCATCGCTTTTTAATTTATTGCGATTGCAAAATTATGGGAAGTAAGCTGGGAGGACAATCACCAAATATGGGTATTCTTCCTGTCCGGAATACCTAAGAATAAACAACGCATCACACACAACCAGCTAAAGACCGGTTTCCTTCCTCACTCCGAAAAATCCAAAAAAGAAAATAGCCGAGTTATGCCGGACGAAAGACATCGATTTATTCCCGGGAAGCACTTCTTTCTTCAGCAAAGAAAAAATAAACCCAGGTAGAATCAATACGCTATAATTTCATTTCTACAAGTTCATATTTCCGGTTACCCAGCCCGATAATCTCCGGCGTATTCAAGGGTATGAATGCCGTGACACGACTCCATTCGTTCTATCAAGTACACTTTACCGGGATCTCCGGACACATACACCCAATCGACACATGCCTGATCCAGGCCCCCGGAGCAAGTGAAGCCCAAATACCGATATCTCCCGTCTGAGGAGCAGCCGGATGTGCATCACAACCACAATCCACCTACAGGTTATTCGCAATGCTGATATACAAAATACGATCTCCGCAATGGTCGGCAATAGCTTTCGCAGCCTCGGCCATCGATTCCAGGAAATCATCCTGTACCGGAAGATTTCCCCACATCTCTGCCGGATCTTTTGTTTTACCGACTGTTTCGATTAAAAATTAATATTCATTCCGGCCATCACCGTAGCCTTAGGCATAGGAAATCCGTCGTTGATCTCATACCGTTGTGCCAGTAAGTTCTCTCCCCGGGCCCAGATATGAATCCACGACGCAGCCCGAAACTGTCCCTGCAAATTCCACATCACAAAATCTTCTTTCATATCTCTTCCCGTATTTCCTATTTTTACACCGGTATATAATCCGGCCACATACTGCACACCGGTCCCGGCAGACCAGCGGCCTTTGGAAAAAGTGGCTCCGGCATAAGCCTTGTGCCGGGGAGAAGCCAGTACAGGCTGTTCCATATGCAGATAACTGTAATTGGCATCTACCGACCAGACAGGAGAAAAACGATAAGCAAACTGCACTTCAGCTCCGGTATTTTCGATCTTTCCGGTATTGATATTCATCTGCCTGCCATCGACCGGCATTCTCATAATCAGATTTTCCCCATCGATATAAAAAACATTTACCCCATAAAAAAGCCGCCCCTTCATCGAACGCTGCGACCAGGCCAACTCATAATTCCATAGTCGCTCCGGTCTCAAATCGGGATTGGCCGGCCGAAACATATAAAGCTCCCGGATCGTCGGATAGCGGAAACCTTTCCCGGCCATCAGTTTTATCTCTGCATTCGCAGGCAAGTGGAACGACAATCCAGCCTGAGGAACCCATTCGGTCCCCACATGCGAATGATGGTCGATACGTACTCCCAGATCCAATGTCAACCAACGGTAAAGATGTTGGCGAAAATCTACATATCCGGCCATTTCGTCCTGCTTCTTATCGACTTGCGGTTGGCGTTCACCACCATTCACAGGTTGATTCCAGGACTCCCCGCCGAAATGAAAGAAATCGACTCCTGCAGTGAGACGGTTTCCTTTAAAGAGTTGTACACTCTGATACCACGACAATCCCAGCATATCGTCCCGTGAATTAAAACGATAGTCCAGTGGTTCCCCTCCAACGGCATATCCATCGTTAATCCAATGCTTTCCCCAATTATAGAAGAAACTCAAAGCACCCGAAGTTTTTTCATAATTGTTTTCAAGTGCAAAAGAAGTCATACCTCTGGTGATCCGTTGATCATTATCTATCAATGGATCGGTAACCTTACCGGGGTTCGAAGCGTTGAAGTGGGTCAGGTTTACATCAGCCCGTACGTTCCATGCCTGCGAAATCTCATATCCTAATTTCGCATAACCTCCTGCCTGCCCGAATTCCATATCCGGCCGATGTCCGTCGCTCCGGTTATACGAAGCGCTCACCACACTCGTAAAACGTCCGGTTTTCAGTCGGTTCGTTACTTCTGTCTGCAAGGTATTGTAAGAGCCATACCCCAGATTAAAATGGGTCTTCATACCATCTTCCTGCATTTTACGGGTAACGATATTGATCACACCTCCCATCGCATTCGAACCGTACAATACCGATGCCGGCCCACGCAGGACCTCGACCCGTTCAGCTAAAAACGACTGATAAGCATCGGAAATCGGATGGGCGAAAAGCCCCATATATTGAGGATGTCCGTCGATCAACACCAACAGCCCGGTCGTCGGCACTCCCTCCTGCGGTGCACCACCGACTCCACGCAAAGACATCTGCCCGGCAGCACCTCCCGACACCCCGTATCCCATCATCCCCCGAGAGGTAATAAAAAGCCCCGGCACCTGTTCGGTCAACAAGGGAAGCAAAGAAGATTCATTACTCTGCTCGATCTGCTGGCGCCCCACCACCGAAACCGTCATCGGCAAATGGCGAATGTCGGTCTCATTACGCGTACCTGTCACTACCACCTCATCGATCGTATACGACCTGCCTTGTGGCAGACTGTCTCTTGTCTCCTGGGCCCGGATAAATCCGCCCGGTAGCAGTAAAACTACTGCAAATAAAATATCAACTACTTTCATTGTCAGATATTGGATCATTTTGAATATATTCCGTCACCACGAATTACTTCTTATTCGGTTACAAAAATAGAAAATAGGTTTCATCCGGTTTGTATCTATTTTACCTGATTTATTACCAATATTACATACCTCTTATTACTTACAACAGCTTATAATAATTCCTGAAATCCTTATCACCTTTGAAGAGAGATCACCACTCCAAAGATTTTCTTTGTTTCATTCGATAATAACACCAACCGAAAATATCTGCCAAAAACCATCCGATAGGAATAGACCACCAGATTCCCCATACACCTATACCCGGAATAGCAGCTAAGGTATAAGCCAGGGCCACCCGGACCCCCAGGGATATAACGGTCAACACGACAGACATTCCGGGTCTCCTGACAGCACGATAGAAACCATATAATAAAAACAACCAACCAATGCCACAATAAAAAGCTCCTTCAATCCGTAAATATTCGACACCGATAGAAATAATTTCCGTTTCATGTGCCGGAATAAAGATAAGCATCAGTGGCCTGGCCAAAATAAAAACGAGTACAGAAATAATAAGGCAAAAAATAAGGGTAACCCTAACGGCGACCCGGATTCCTTTGCGGATACGTTCGTGTTTTCCAGCTCCGAAATTCTGAGCGATAAAAGTAGAGAAGGCATTTCCGAAATCCTGAACAGGCATATAAGCAAACGAATCGATTTTAACTGCCGCAGCAAAGCCAGCCATAACAGCCGTTCCAAAGCTATTGATCAGTCCCTGCACCATCAATATACCGAAATTCATGACAGATTGCTGGGCACAAGTCAGCGAAGAATAGGTTGCAATTTCTTTGACCGTAGCCCACTTTAGTTGCATATTCTGGCGGGAAACCCTGAAATCCGGAAACCGGTAAAGGCTATAGAAACAGAGTCCGATCCCCGATACCGCCTGAGCGATGACCGTAGCCAGTGCCGCTCCGCGGACTCCCCAACCGAAATACAGAATAAAAACCAAATCGAGCACAATGTTAAGAACAACAGCTACAGCCAGAAAGACCAAGGGCAGGACAGAATTCCCGACAGCCCGGAGTAAGGAAGCATAATAGTTATAGAGAAAGGTAAATCCGATTCCCCAAAAAATAATCCACAAATAATCCCGCATAAGGATATATACTTCAGCCGGGACCTGCAGTAACCGCAAAATAGGATCGATCCAGACAAAAACCGCAATATTCAGCAATAGCGTAATCACCCCGATCAATACCAGAGAGACAAAAATACTACGTTTCAAAGCTTCATGATCCCTGGCTCCGTACTGAAGCGAAAAAACAACCCCGCTTCCCATACATAAGCCCAGGAGGACCGAAGTCAGAAAAATCATCAACGTATAGGCCGACCCCACAGCAGCCAAAGCCTTGGCTCCCAAAAACCGACCGACGATCAATGTATCGGCGATATTATAGAACTGCTGTAACAAATTTCCCAATATCATCGGAACAGCAAACCACAACATCCCCCATGTAATATTTCCGGTCACCAGACTGTGTGTTTTATTTCTCCCTTCCATCTGTACCCTCTCTATCGATAAACGCCCATCCTGCATAATACACGACTAAATTCAGACCTGCAAAAGTAGGAGAAAAAAGGCAACTCCTGCCCTTAACTGATGTCGAAATTTCAAAAGATCGCGGCCCACAACAAAAAAAGTAAAGTATATCGAAATTTATTACAAAGGTTTAGGGGAGGTGTTTGTTCTGTTTCTCAAATATTTGCTAAATTTGCCGAACGGTATAGCTGTTTTTTAGTCAGGTGCATCGATAATATTGATCTGATTTGTTTTAAGTGGATTACAAAATGGAAACTTCCGAAAATATAAAAAGTTACTATCAGGATTACATCAGCATATATAAGGATGAGACCGATAGACTAAAACAATTCAAAACCTTTATCGATAAAACAGAATCGGATCAATTGTTCGACCGTAAAAATTTTGTCGGCCATATTACCGGCAGTGCGATTATTTTTGATTACAAAAATTCCAAAGTACTTTTAATCAAACACATCATACTTCAACGTTGGTTACAACCGGGAGGCCATATTGAAAAAACGGACGCTTCCATTCTGGACGGTGTTTACAGGGAAATCTTCGAAGAAACGAACATAGCCAAAGACGATTTGATGCTGATTTCTCCTATCTTCGGAAAAAAATTCCCCATCGACATCGACTCGCATCCCATCCCCGAGAATCCGGCCAAACACGAAAAACAACACTTTCATCACGACCTCCGCTATTTTTTTATTTACAAAGGAGAAAAGATCACGGAAGAAAGCGAAAACTTAAAGTGGAGTGATGTATCCAGTTTATCCAGCCAGGTCACCTTCCTGAAATTAGTAAAAAAAATATGGGACCTGCTCGATATCGATTTGAATACGAGATTATTTTATGAAAATATCATCTCAAAGGCCCGGACAACCGGCGAAAATTATATTGCTGTCGTCGTTTCCCATATCATCCCCGATGCCGTTCATTACTTAAGGGCCATCGATACGATCGTCCCCATTCAAACGATCGTCCCCAAGCCCAACTCGATCGACGAAAAGACTTACACGATCGTTCGGAAGGATTTTAAAATTTCGCATGTATGCCGGGAAGACATGGCTCAGGATACAGAAAACGAAGTGATCAGAATCCTGGAAAACACGAATGAAAAAATCCTGCTTTTCGATATTGGCGGATATTTCGCCCATATCCACGAGACCTGGCCTGTAACTATCCTCGAACGGATTGCTTTAATCATCGAAGATACCGAAAACGGCTATCAAAAGTATGAACATGTGATCGGAGACTCGGAGCGAAAGAAGCAGAACTACCCGTTTAAAGTCGTATCTGTAGCCAGAAGTCCTTTAAAAGAAAACGAAGACTTTCTAGTCGGTCAGTTCGTCTTTTTTTCGGCAGATGCCCTGATGAGAGAAGACGGGAAATTGATCCAATACCTGAAATGCGGAATTTTAGGTTATGGAAAAATCGGTCGGTCGATCGCCTCCCATCTCTTGCAGAGAGGAGTAAAACCCGCAGTTTACGATACCAATCCACTGAAAAGAGTATCGGCATTCAATGAACTTAACCGGATTCCGGACCGGGACTCCATAATAAAGGAATCGGACATTCTGTTTTCTGCCACAGGCAACAAATCCCTCAAAATCGAAGATTTCAGGGAATTGAAAAACGGATGTTATATCTTTTCCGTCACGTCTTCGGATGACGAACTGGAATTGGAATTTACCGGAGAATACGAAAAGCAAGAAGTAAGAAAACATATATTCAAATATTCGAATGAGAATATGAACTATTTTTTCCTGGTGAACGACGGGAATGCCGTTAATTTTATTTATAATGCCGTTATGGGAGATTTTATCCATTTGGTCAGGGCTGAAATGATATTGGCGATCAACGGACTGCCCGGTTATGCGCCCGGAAAAATTTCGACGGTCCCTACCGACATCAGAGAAAATATTGCGGAAAGCTGGTTAAAAGTATTCGAACCTTAAAATAAACAGAGATATAGTATAAATTAAATAGAACATATGATCATATCTGGATTAGAAATTAAGAACATGCTGAACAAGGAGATATTCATCGAGCCTTTCGACGACTCGAGATTAAATCCGAATAGTTATAACCTGAGATTACATAACGAATTGCTGGTATACGATTCGCATGTATTGGACATGAAAGTTAAAAATGAGACCAAGACCATCTCGATTCCTCCCGAGGGCCTGGTGCTCGAGCCCGGAATCGTGTATCTCGGCAGAACCGTCGAATATACCAAAACCCTGAATCATGTCCCGATGCTCGAAGGCAGATCGTCGATCGGACGTCTGGGAATATATATACATGTCACCGCCGGTTTCGGAGATGTGGGTTTTTCGGGTTATTGGACTCTGGAAATATCTTGTATTCAACCGGTACGGATATATCCGAACGTCGAAATATGTCAAATATTTTATCATACGATTTTAGGAGATTGCTCCAAAATGTATAAAAGTAAATATCAAAATAACGAAGGCATTCAGGCAAGTAAAATGTATGAAGAATTTCAATAAACCATTCATACAAAATCATCGACGGACGATCCGACAATAAGAAAACTTTACAATAGCGAATATGAAAAAAATAATAGCCCTGGTGGGCATGAGCGGTACAGGAAAAAGTGAAGCGACTAATTTTCTGAAAGATCAATTTAATTTCGATCTCTTTTACTTCGGCGGTATTGTTCTCAACGAAGTCAAAAAGAGGGGTCTGGAAATCAACAATGAAAACGAGAAAATGGTAAGAGAAGATTTAAGGCGCCAACATGGCAACGGCGTATTGGCCAAAATAGCTTCGGAAACCATCGCAAAAACCGATTCGACCATTCTTTTGGACGGCCTCTATAGCTTTACGGAATATAAAATATTGAAAGAGTTATATCCGGAAAACTTTATCGTAGTAGCTATCCATTCCGATAAAGCATTGAGATATGAAAGACTCGCCCAAAGGAAATTCAGGCCATTGACCAAAACCGAAGTCGACCGGCGCGATTATACCGAGATCGAGAATATCGAAAAAGGCGGTCCTATCGCTATAGCCGATTACCATATCCTGAATAACGGCGACGTTTCGATACTCAGACAAAATCTACTGGAATTAATGGACAAAATACTCACCGATGATAACAGCAGGTAAAGTATCTGAAACGCTGGTTTTAGATGGAATCAAATGGGGAATGGGAATTCTTTTAGTACTCTTGTACGGCTCTGTTCATTCCCAATTGGAACAGTATAATCCGATCATTATCTATATGTCGCTGATTCTGTATATACTGTTGTTTTTAGCAGACTTTATTCCTTCTTACCGGCATAAGGAAAAAACCGATATCCTGTTTAAATTATTCTTATATATAGGTTCTCTGTGCCTATTTTTCATTCTGGTTTTCTTGCTCAAAGCTCCCCAATATACAGCCAGTCACACACCCTTCATCATTTCATTCTGTTTTTTTATCACGGGAAGGTTACTCCTCGAGTCCAACCTGAACAGAATGATACAAAGAGAAAAAAAATTAATTAAATCGCTGGGTTTTGCAGCGACAGGCATCCTGATTGAAAAACCAGGCGGAGACGCAGTGAATTTTATCATTATTTTAAATAAAAATTTGAGGCAGGGAAAAGGATTATGGGTTCCACCCGGAGGCCATTTCCTGCCTTATATTGATAACCCCGGGACAAAATTAAAAAATAAAATTTACGAGGAAATCGGGGTGGATTGTGAGGTCATGTGTGAAGAAGGGCAAAAACCATCCGAAGTGCACGACACCATAACCAACGAAGTAGAGTGGCTCGTTCCACCTGCATTCCTATTGAAAGAATTTCTCCCGGACCAGTGCAAACAGCACCATTCCCATCATTTTGATTTAATCTATCTTTGCACTACCGATGGCAAAGTAAAAAATAAAACATGTAAGTATAAAAGCAGCGCTCTCGTCCGGATCCCGCTAAAAGAATGCCTGGACAGCTTCGAAGCGACAGAACGCGCATTGAATAAAAAGATTCGGGAAAAAGCTAATGAATTGGGATTGGAAACTTATTCCAGAAATGAAAATGTATCCAGAGATTTGATCTGGCGGCTCCATTTAGCTGCCAATAAATACCTGAGTAATCAGAAATAAAAGGGGACATCATCTACCCCTGCTTGCAGACTTTTATCTCTTATACAAAACATTGACGCTTTTAATCGCTTTAGTACTCCGGTTATTTATAGTGGACTTTATCCGCTTCTCGGATTCTTTTATTAGCTGTTAGTAAAAATCTACATATCGTCTTGAAGTCATTCATACTTTCCTTAAATTCTGCTGACCTCATGAAAAGCAACTCAACGCCGAAAGCCCAAAAGAAATGGTCTTTTAAATTACTCCCAATGCAGGACAAGATGCTCAGGGTGGTAGTCTACCGATTGCCTTGGTATTACGATTTTGTAAACAACGAAGTATTACAACACCGGATTTAATAGCTTTGCCTGAACAATGGGACAAGGAGTTTGAATGGCATAACTTGAAAAGAGCAAATAGCTATCACGATACGATGAAATAATATCCGTCATGTTCGTGCATTAAAAACGGTTTTAAATATAGCTATTCAGGGTAATGTCGGTAATCTTGAAACCTATCTTTTTCAAACCGCTATGGAACAATGACCGGAAAGAAAATTTTCAGCTCGTAATCTTCTTTTTCCATTCAATACAAGCTTTCATTTTTATTCCTTATTTTTGTAATCAACTAAAAATATGGCAACATGAATAGTAAGTTGGTTGATTTATTAAGAGAAGTGGATTCATTGAAAGTGCGGTTATCTTCTTTGCGTCTTTTGCCAGTAGAGGCATTAAAGAAAATTCAGGATGCTTTAGATATCGAATACACTTACGAGAGTAACCGTATAGAAGGCAACACGCTTACCCTACAGGAAACGGCACTTGTTGTCAACGAAGGAATCACTATCTTTGGTAAATCCATGCGTGAACACCTGGAGGCAATCAATCATGCAGAAGCTATTGACTATATAAAGGAGGTTGCTAAACAGGATATTGGAATAAGTCAAAGAACGATCAAGGAGATTCATGCACTTGTATTACACGGTATAGATAGGGAGAACGCCGGAAGTTATAGAACCGTACCCGTGATGATCTCGGGTAGTACTCACGTGCCGCCTCAACCTTATTTGTTGGAGAAACTAATGGAAGATTTCATGCTGGCATTTCAACGCATGGAAAAAGAAAATGTTCATCCAGTTATTATCGCCGCCTATTTACATAATGAACTGGTGAGGATACATCCATTTATAGATGGCAACGGGCGTACTTCTCGACTTCTGATGAACCTCTACCTGTTACAGAAAGGTTATACCATTGTTACCCTGAAAAGTGATAATGATATGAAGTTACGTTATTATAAAGCTTTGGAGTCTTCTCACACAGAACAACAACATGATGATTTTTACTTGTTGGTTGCCGAAGCTGAAAAAGCATCTTTAGAGAGGTATATTTCTATTCTGGGATAAAAGTAATTTTATGAACCTATAAATGGTGAATCGGGATAGAAAGTTTAGAGATATTCGTGAGTTTAATTTCCTTGTGTGGTAAAGTTGGACATAGAATGTCGAATCAATATATTATCATAGACATAAATATCTGATATTCTGATATATTTAACTAGTTTATTCCTATAAAATTGCATGAGAAAGGAAAAACCACCGATTCAGAATGGTTTGGTGTGGAACACTATCCCATTCTCCATGAAATGGATTTATTCAGGCATGTAAACATGGAGAGATTAAAAATGTTATATCCTGATATTTTTGGAAGACACTGTCCACAATTTTGTGTAAATGGAAATCGGATTCAGTTGTAAGTTTTTCTTACATCTGGATTCTGTTTTCAAAAATAAGCATAAATTGGTTCATAATCAATCCCTAGTTATGAATAGGCTGTGTCCATTTTTTCTCAATCTCCATAAGTGAAAGATATACGGTCTTTTTTACGGCATCGTCTGAAGGGAATGAAAGCTTTGATTTGGTATACTTTCTGATTTTCCCGTTCAGGTTTTCAATGAGATTTGTAGTATAGATTATTTTTCTGATTTCCAACGGGAATTGGAAGAAAACAGTCAGATCATCCCAGTTGTTTCTCCAGGAAAGTATGGCATAAGGATACTTTCCTCCCCATTTCTTTTCCAGATTGTCAAGCTCTGCTGCAGCCACCTCTTTGTTGGGTACATTATAGATATTCTTCATATCTGCCGTAAACTCTTTTTTGTCCTTATAAACGACATATCTACAGGAGTTTCTGATCTGATGTACCACACAGATCTGAGGGGATGATTGAGGGAATACGGTGCGAATGGTGTCCGTAAATCCATTCAGATTGTCGGTACAGGTAATCAGTATATCCTGCACTCCACGTGCTTTTAAATCAGTCAGGACACCCATCCAGAAAGAAGAACTTTCTGATTTGCTGACCCACATGCCGAGGACTTCTTTCAGGCCGTTCTGTTTCAGCCCGACACAAAGATAAACGGTCTTGTTTATGATCTTGCCGTTATCACGTACCTTGAAGACGATACCGTCCATCCAGGCTATTAGATAAACGGGATCCAAAGGACGTTCTGCCATTCCTGAGCAGCCTGATTTACCTTATTTGTAATGATGGAAATGGCTGATGTTGAGAGTTCTATTTCATAAATCTCACGCATCTCTTCCTCTATATCAGAAACGCTCATTCCTTTGGCATACAGGGAGATAACAAGCTTTTCTATTGAAAGTCCACGGCTTTCATGTTTTGGAACTGCTATCGGTTCAAACTTACCGTTACGGTCACCCGGAATGGAGATAACAGACTCTCCATGTTCGGTTTGGATTTTCTTTGGATAACTGCCATTTCGGGAATTGCCGGTGTTATTTCCTGCCACAGAATTCTTCTCATAGCCCAAATGGGCATCCATTTCACCCTCAAGCATTTTCTCCAATACTTGGGCATGCAACTGTTTAAGAAACTTGCTCACATCGGATTCTGTTTTGAACTGGATAAGGAACTCCTTGCTTAATACCTCATCAGATACTACTTGATTCTTTTCTTTCATAATCTTCTTCATTTGGCAAATGTATAAAATAAAAAATACGAGACTCAAACTTGAATCCCGTATCTCCATTTACACAAAATATTTTATAGTGCCTTAATTTTCTTTACTAATTTCTTTTTAGGTTTCAATTATATCAAAAACATAATAAAGTATTTATCCTTTATTTTTTGATGATTCTGAAATTATTTTCTTTATATATTTTTCTTCTTTTAAAGATTTCATCTCTTTAAGTATATCATCTAAATCCTTCGGTTTAGTTTCAGTATATTTCAATTCTTCACCAAAAATTTCCTGATATGTTTGAGTAAATTCTTTTGTTTTCCTGAATTTTTTAAATAAAGGCCATTCTCTATAGGAATTTTTATTAAGATATTCATGAGTTCTCCCTAATATTCTCATATGTACTATTGCTTTGGTATAATCTTCTTTTAATACAGCAACTGCAAGTTTGAATACATCATTAGTAGCAGACCAATCAAACTTATCTATAATATTATTACTTTCTTCTTTTTTATTAGCTAAGTAACAAGCAAGTGCCTTATTAATAGTCATTATACATAGTATTTCCTGAGAAGAATGCTTCTTTAAAATCTCTGTTCCAAAAACTAGTAGTTTAAAAGCTAAATCATAATCTTCTTTCACTAATAAATGATAGCAAATATCATTCAAATGTTTATCAGCCTTTTCTAAATCTTCAGGTTTTAGTTTTCGCCAAATAACTTGCCCCAATTTTACCGCAATCTCTAGTAAAATTGAATAACATTTTTGAAAATATTGAGGGTCTGCAGATAGTTTAGTACCTACCTTTATATTTTCAATATTTTCAACTTTGTGTTCATTACAAATTTGCAAATATTGTCGCGAAACGACTCCGTTACTATGTACAAATAAATTTCGTCTTTCAGTTATTTCAATAAAATCACTAAAAATATCCAAATCTTTAGTTAGAGTCATTCCTAATTTATTTTCAAACCATTTAATTTGTTTGTAGTGATTTTCACGTAATATAGTTTCTACTTCTTTTTCAACAATAATATCTTTTGCTTCTTTTAAAGATTTGAATTTCATTAAATCAGAAAAAGAAATATTTTTTTCAGAATGATGTAATAACTCCGGTTTTACAGCAAATATGTTTCTAATTATACCTCCTAAAAAAGCATCATATAAACTAACAAAAGATACGATAAAATTAATAGGTATTAATTCAAAAGCAAGTAATGCCGTTCTAGTTTGTTCTATTAATCTAGAAAAATCCTTATATAAGGAAATAGGTATATCTATTTTTATTTCCTTATTTTCTGCATTTTCATCTTTAGTAATAGAAATATTATTATCTTTTATAACTTAGAAAATTTTAAACCTTTTAACTTTTTTTCTTTTGTTTTACTTTATTCGTAGTTGTTACTATTGCTGAATTATTTTCATTCATAGATTCATTATTTTCTTTTTGAACTATTTCCTCATTTATACTATTATCTGAACTAGATAATTTTTCTATAAGTTCTTTCATTTTATTTAGTATTTCTTCCTTATTATTTCCAGAAAGTTTCAAAGCTTGATTTAATAAATCTTCTACTACTTGCTCATTTCTTGAGTTTTCTTTTTCGACAGGAACAATTTTAATTTTATCCTTGAATTTATTTAAAAATTCTATTTCTTCTTGAAATTCATATTCTTCCAAAGCTTGTAAGATATTACGAAAGATATTAGAATCTATTGGCACCGTTAAATTTTCTATTCCCATTCTTATTTTTTGCTTTAGTTTTTCTTCACATTGAGACCAAATAGAATCAAAATTTTCTTTCAAATCTAAATATTTACCAGAAGAAATTACTTGTTCTAACGTGTCTTTTAAAGAAAAAATATTGTTTCTATTTTCTATAATACCTTCAAAAGATTGTTCATCTATTTTTTCAATAATTTTTTTAATATCTGACACTATTTTTGCACGTTTGTCTTCATCCATTGCCTCCAATATTGTTTTTTGAACAGCATATTGAAAATAATCAGACCAGTAATTTGGGCCAATAATCATAGCAATTTTTACATAATCAATTGTTCCTTGACTAAAAACTCTCTTATTATTAGTTTCACTTTTGAGATATTCCATATAATTTATTATTGATGACAATTTGTCATAATTATCTATACGTTCTCCTATAAGGTGATTACCAATTGAACTTAAACTACGCACAATAAATAATATTTTTTTATATTTTCTCTGTGCTTCTTCTTCCATTCCAGTATTATTTTGTTTTTTTAATTTATTATTTCTTTTAAACTCCATCAATGCATTAACAGTTTTTTTAAATTCTTTTTCTTGACAATCACGATATTTCAAGCCTTTTGTACATCTATCATACATTTCAAGGATATTTAAATTATCATTATTTTTGCATTCTATATCAAAGTTTAAACCAATACCAAACAATAAGCGAAGTAAATCATCACAACTATAATTAGCCATTATAGCAGTATGAATAATGCTATTTCCATGCTTATCCTTTGCATTGACATCAAAAGGAAAAGTAAAATAGTATTGATGTTTAAACACACTTTCTAATAAATTTAATACATTGGCATGATCAAAATTATTGGCTAAAATAACGTGAACAAAAGTCTGCTCATCAGCCCCGTATTTAAGATTTATATTATAACCACCAACTATTAAATTTGATACAAATTTAAAAATTAATCTGTCAGAAATATCTATTTTTAAAGCAGGAATTTTATTCAACTCCCTAATTTTTGTTATTGAATCATATAATATATTGCCATATTCCCAAAATTCAAAATCAGTAAGATTATACATGTCAAATTTTTCTAAAGTAACATTACCATCTATTGCTGCATCTAAGAAGAAACTTTTTAAAATGGTAAAATCTAATTCTTTTAAGTCATTAACTGACATTTTGTAATAGTCTTTAGGTAATTTATATTTCATTCTCATTTTCCTCCTTATATAAGAAAAAAATATTATTTTCATTGTTATCACAATTAGAATATCAAATTATTTCTCTTTCTTAGCCATATTATATCATGTATAATCCTAAACATAAAGATTTCAAGATTAAAATTTTGATTTCT
>OGPT01001197.1_pt1 | contig 24776 bp, 25 predicted proteins | sample 1552951 | NCBI WGS metagenome assembly OGPT01 (sample SAMEA2580224, study PRJEB22360) | human gut metagenome | biome: human gut; feature: human-associated habitat; material: faeces | place: Denmark | collected 2008/2010
TGCTCCCTGTACTGCACAGTAAGACATACCTACTGTCGGAACACCTCTCATACCGATCTGCTCGATATGACTTGCGAAGTCAATGTGGTTATTTCCGAAACCTTCTGTTGTAACGAAAGCTCCGTCAACATCCATCATTTCTACTGTATGTCCTACACGACGAGATACATAGTACTTCTCTGCATTGATCTGAGGTGATCCTACGAATATAACTCCGCAAAGGTCAACTTCTTCATCATGTAAAGCTTCAAGTACAAGTGGCTCTCTCCAGTAATGTCTTGACATCTCTTTAGATGCAGGTCCGATACATGTTAATGCATGGATACATCCATCAAGTACCTCAAGTGGAGATACGCATACAGGTACGTTTCCTAAGTCTACGTTAGCTCTTGCGCCAAGGATACCAACTGGTTCTACAGGAAGGATGAAGTTATCATGCATAGCTCCCTGTCCCATGATCTCTTTTACGATTACGACTTTCTTCTTACCTGGACGACGGATTGATTTCAGTTCTTCGTCTTCAACGATGAAGCTGTCATCTAATTCTTTCATTACTTCACGGATTTCCTGAGTAATGATATCGAATGCTGTATGTGCAGCCATAGGTCCACGACGTTCCATGTTAGTCTTTTCCTGAACTACGATGTTACCTTTGATAAAGATTTCTCCCTTATCCGGGCATCCAGGACGTCCCCACATGATGTTCTCGTCAAGGTATCCTTCTGAAGAACCGAACTCACCGATCTGAACTCCGCCTTCATCTGTTCCTGTCAGCATCATAACAACGCCGTCAAGTACTCTTGTTGCGCCTTCACCAAGGATTGCATCGCCTTCTTTTGTAGCGATTGGCTGAACATCCATGATTGTCTCTGAGTATGTGTGGTATTGGTCAGGAGTGATGATTTCAAGATGGAAATCTTTAACCAGTTCCTGATCAGCAATTACTTCTGCTTCAATTCCTTCACGGATGTAAAGAGTTGTTCCTTCGATCTTTGTCTCTGGTCCTCTCTTAACCTCTGTGATCTTAATGTGTCTTCTTGTTAATGTTCCTACTACTTTTGTTTCTTCAACAGGTGCTTCTGCTGTTGCTGTAGCTGCTACTGCTGCTGCAGGTACTTCCGCTACTGCTTCTCCTGTTGCTCCAAGAGCTCCAACCGGAATTTCAAGATTGATATCTTTTCCTTCTCCGATGTGGATCTTGAGTGTTCCTCCAGCTACTGTTGCTGCTGTTGCAACTGGTGCTGCCGGTGCAGCTTCCTCTGCTGGAGCTTCTTCCTCTGCCTTTTCTTCTGCTGGAGTTGTAGGTGCTTTTACACCATCCAGAACATCATTTGTTAACGGGCAAAGAGAATCACAAGTTTTTGTAAGTTTTGCACCCAGTACTTCTTCGATTGTAAGGCATCCGTCCAGGTTTAATAATCCTGAATCTACCAGATCATCAAAAATTGCTGGATCTTCGAGATTAGCCGGCTCAATTGTGATACCAGCTTCTGCTCTACAGCACAGTACTGCAGGATCATGAGCATGTGCTTTTGCTGTTTCAGCTGTGATTGACATATTGTTTTCCCTCCTTGTTTTGTTTCGGTACATTGTCCCTTACGGGATATTGTAATTTTAATATATATACAGTTACATACAACATTCAGAAGAACCTCTCAATTACTTCTGTCAGGCAAAAGAATCGGGGGTCTCCTACCTCATTGCACACAACGGTAATACCGATAATATTATGTTTCATTCAGGTTATAATTAAAAATCAATTTCCTGACTTACTTCTTTAGAAACCTTCAGGCTTCTGTACAGTGGATGTCCAACTGTTCTCATAACGTGGTCTGTCTGATGGAATACTTTCAGTCCCATCTTCGGTCCTGACGCCATTACAGTATTTGAACAGTCTGAGCAGTTACCGATCAGAATGTATTCACATTTGTCTTTCTTGAACTGCATATTGTTCTTAACCTGTCCAGGACAGTTACCAGGTCTTAAGCACTTCAGTGGTGCTCCCGGTTTGTTTTCAATTGCCTGTTTACATTTGCACATAGATACTACTTTGGCATTCATCTTAGAAGCGATCTCACGCATACGCTCTTCGCTTCCGCCGCAGGCACATACAAGAATTCCCATTGTTGCTCCGTGGAGATCCGGGAACTCGACTGTTACAAGGATTGCTCCTGTCGTCTTGGTTGTTGGTGCATCTAATGTAGTAGACTTTCCTGTGAAAGCTCCACCCATGATGATCTCTCCATATTTTCCGTCGATTCCGCCGGCTTTTTCGATCATCTCTCCAACGCTTACACCAACTGGTACGTCGAAGAATACGTGTGCTTCATTTCCACCGTTTAATTTACCACGGACTGTCATGTTCTTGCTGATACAAGGTTTCTTTTCATCAACCGCTTCAGCAATCTTACAGACAGTTTCTACATTGATAACAACAGATCTAGCTGCTGATGGAAGCTGTGTAGTTGTGAGTAATACCCCAAGACACTCTCTTACTACTGCACGTTCCTCACCCATCGGGTAGATATCAGCCATCAGGTGCATCTTGATATCAGGCTCATTCTCAAGGGCTTTCTGTAATACCTTGATTGCTTTATGATGTTTCTTCTTAATAGCAATAATTGCTTTCTTTGCGTGAGTGATTTCCATACTATATTTAATACCACGGATTAATTTATCACTCTGCTCTTCGATCTGTCTTGTGTTGTGTTCCAGTCCCGGTTCGCATTCAGCTGCATTTACAAGAATGTATCCACAATCCAGTTTGAAGTCTTTCGGAAGCTCTGGGTTGATCTCAGGATCAAGCTCACCCATCGGAGTTTCTTCTAAATTAATATTAAGTTTTACTCCTGTCGGGAATCCAGCTCCTCCCATTCCTACGATTCCGGCTGCTTTCACCAAATCAAGCTTTGATGACTCATCTGTGATACCTTCTACTGATTCGGTAACAGGAACGAATTCATCCGGCTGTTCAGCGGCCGGCTCGATGATGATGCGGTCTTCTGTAATCTCTGTTACTTTTCCATACACGCTTGAAAAGATGTTAGCTCCCAGGCCTGTTGGTGTAGCAATGAGAGTACCCTTTTTCACCTCAGCACCAACTTCTACACATGGTGCACAAGGAGCGCCAACATGCTGGCGTAATAACATCTGTACATTTCCCATGACACACTTCTCCTTTTTTAATATTTTATCTAAGTCAAAACGAAACTATACAGTTCGTTTACTTATTCACATTTTTTTCATTATAGATAAATTCTATAAATTCATCTTCGCCATTTTTTTAACAGAAACTGTCTGTTTTTTGGCGGAGGCATGTGGGAATCGAACCCACCCAGGACGCTCTTAACGCCCTACACTAGTTTTGAAGACTAGGAGGCACACCAGTTACCCAACTACCCCCATGTGCTTATATACCATATCATATTTGCCCTTAATTTTCAACACTTTTATTTATTTTTATAATACCAAAAAAGCATTGACTTTTCAATGTATTTCGTACATAATGAAATCAACAGATTGAACAAAATACTAGAATACAGTCTATTTGTTAATTTTATATCGTAATATTTGTTAATTTTATATTTTTATTTTTTACTTTAATTTTGTCAATATGTACATTATCGAATTTTATTTGGAATATAGAAATTGAAGGAAATCAATCAATAAGCACAGAAGAAATTATGAATGAATTAAATGAAAACGGAATAAAACAAGGTGTTTTAAAGTACAAGGTTGACACAAATAAAATAATAGAAAAAATGAGGCTAAAAGATAGTAGAATTTCATGGATTGGCATGAAAATAGAGGGAACTAACATAAAAGTAAGCATAGTAGAAGCGGTTGAAAAACCAACTATAATTGATGAAAATGAGTACTGCGATATTGTTGCAAAAAAAGAAGGAATTATAACCAAAATCAATGTGACAAAAGGAACAGCATTAGTAAAAGAAGGAGATGTAATTGAACAAGGTGAAAAATTAATTGGTGGCTGGATGGAAGGAAAATATACAGGAGTAAGGTATATGCACGCTAGCGGAGAAGTAGAAGCTAAAGTATGGTACATAGCGGAAATGGAAGATAATTTTGTTAGAGAAGAAAAAATTACTACAAATCAGCAAGAAAATAAATATGGAATAATAATAAACAAAAAAGCAATAAATTTTTATAAAAACCTTTCAAAATTTGAAAAATATGATACAATGGAAACGAAAAATAAAATTAAAATATTAAACAATTTTTATTTACCAATAGAATTCAAAAAAATAACAAATTATGAATATAAATATGAGCAAAAAGAACTTACAAAAGAAGAATTACAAGATGAAATATTAAGTAAACTAGAAAAACAAATGAATAGTGATGTTGAAGGAAAAGAAATAGTTAACAAGGATACAATTGTAGAACCTACTGAAAATGGCATAAAAGTAAAGCTAATATATGAAGTAATTGAAAAAATAGGGGTAGAGCAAAAATTGGTTTCATGAAAGGAGAAAAACATTGGAAGAAAGAAGTTTAAAAGTAGTAGATTCAAATAAAACCTTTTTTGGAAAACTAAGCAAAACTTTATCAAAAATTATAATTCCAACAAAAATAGGAATAAATGGAATAGTAATAAATTTAAAAAGAAATAATATGCTGAAAGCTTATGAAGTGTTGAACCATCCAAAGAATAGTGATGTAGATAAGCAAAAAATACTATCAAAAAAATATAAAGAAGCATACTCAATTTACTTAGAAGCAATAGACAAATATATAATGGATACAGTATATAAAAAAGTAAAAACAAATACAGCATCAGCATTTGAAAAAGATGCTATGGGAAATTATTATAAAATAACAACATTAAAAGAAAAAGAATATACAGAATACAAATACCAAAAACAAAAGTATTTAATAGAACTTGATTATGAATCCTTAAAATTAAATGCCAAAGGCAAAGCTTTAGAAAAGTATAAAGATTTTTATGTTACACAAATGGATAGTTTCTATAAAGGAATATTAAAAAATTATTCTGTAAAATTAGCAGAGTGCTCAAGAAGGCTTGATACATCAACAGATGTATACAATAAAATCTTTGATATTCTTGATGAATACATAAATAAGATACTAATTATAAAATTAGAAGATCCTAATAATGGAATAGAAGAAAGAGTTGGTTCAGAATTAAATAGACTAGACCAATTTGATATTGGTGAATTGGATTCAAAAGATTATGTAGAAAAAAATATGTTGTTACTAGGAATTAGTAGACAAATATTCACACACAGTCTACCTCTAGTAGCAGCAGAACAATGTTATGATAAATTATTAAAAGATATAAGAAAAATAATTGTTATGACCCAAGATGAAAAAGCTAAATTAGAAGCATACAATTTACTATTAGATTTACTAGAAAATTACAACATAAAATTATTATCAGGAAAAGTATATTGGGAGAAAACAGAAGAAAGAGAATCATATAAAAAATTCTATGAAGAATATGAGAAAGCTGAAACAGCAAGAGAAAAAGAGATATTATTCTTAAGAAGAGAAATTACAACATTAGAAGAAAATGATGAAAACAAGAACATCATTAAGTTCTACAAAGATAGACTAGTTTCATATGGTGTAATGAGAAAAATAAAAGATGATTGTAAGACAAGCACTAAATATATAAGAAATAAATAGAGGGAAAGATAATGAAAAAATTAGCACAAATTGAATATTTAGATATAGCAGAAGATAGTTCATACGAAAGCATAATTGAAAAAGTTACAGAAGCATGTTTTACAGAAGAAAATTTATTAGATAAAGGTTTATATTTAAGTGTTATTTTAACAAATCCGCAACATATCCAAGAGCTAAATAATACTTATAGAAAAATAAACAGACCAACAGATGTTTTGTCATTTCCAATGTTTGAAAAAGAAGAAATACCAAACATCACAGGAGAAATTGAAGAAGCTCTTGGAGATATTGTTATTTCAATTGAAAAAGTAAAAGAACAAGCTGAGGAATATGGACATTCATTTGAGAGAGAATTAGCATATATGGTAGTTCATGGCTTTTATCATCTTATGGGATATGATCATATAGAATTAGTTGATAGAACAGAAATGAGAGCAAAAGAAGAAACTGTTTTAAATAAACTTAATATAACTCGCGAATAAAATTGAAAACCAAAGAGGGGGAGATTTCATGGGAAAACACGATAATCACGAAAACAAAAAAAGTAAGAAAGGAATCAAAATCCTTTTTTCAATTGTATTGCTAATAATTGTTGGAATAGGAGCTTTTTTAGGTTGGAAATACATGAATGGTAAGAAAACAATTGAAGTCAATACAAATGTGACAAACGAAGCAACAGAGGGATTACCAGTAGAAGAACCTGAAAAAGAAATAAAAATATTTTCAGGAGTAGATAGACCAATAGCATGCATGATAGATAATCATAGTGATGCATGGCCACAATTTTCAATAAATAAAGCATACTTAGTATATGAAATAATTGTGGAAGGCGGAGAAACCAGACTAATGGCAGTGTTCAAAGGTTCAGATGCAGATAAAGTTGGACCAATGAGAAGCTCTAGACATTATTTCCTAGACTACGCATTAGAAAATGATGCAATATATGCACACATAGGATGGAGCCCACAAGCACAAGCAGATATAAAAACATTAGGAATTAATAATGTAAATGGACTAGCATATGACACAGGAAAAGCATGGAAAGAAGGAGATGTGTTCTGGAGAATATCTGGAAAATATAAAGCACCACATAATTCAATCTGCAATTTAGCAACTGTAAAAGCAAAAGCTGCAGAATTGGGCTATAGTACAACTTCAACTAAGAAAAGTGTATTAAATTATGTAGCTGATCCAGTGACATTAGAAGACAAGGCAGATTGTCAAAATGCAACAAATGTAGTAATACCATTTTCAACATTACAAACAGTAAACTTCAAGTATGATGAAACTAGTCAAACATATATAAGATATGCACGAAATAAGCTTCAAACAGATGCAACAACAGAAACAAATATAACAACAAAAAATATAATCATAACAAAAGTAGATAATTATACATTAAATGATGGAAGCGGAAAAGGAAGGCAGGACATAAAAAATATAGGAACAAAAGAAGGATATTACATAACAAATGGAAAGGCTATTCCAATAACTTGTACAAAAGACTCAAGAGGAAGTCAAACAGTTTACAAAGATGCCGAAGGAAATGAAATTAATGTAAACGATGGAAATACATTTATTGAAATTTGTCCAACAAATGCACAAATAACAATAGAATAAAAGTAAAGCCAAGGGTGTTGGCCCTTGGCTATTATTAAAATAATAGTAAGTCTATAAAAGGAGAAAATATGGCAGAATTTAAATCAGGATTTGTATCAATAATAGGAAGAACAAATGTAGGAAAATCTACATTATTAAATAATCTAATAAAAGAAGATGTGTCAATCACGGCAAATAAGCCACAAACAACAAGATTAGCAATAAGAGCAATTGCAAATAGGGAAAATTCACAAATAATATTCATAGACACACCAGGTATTCACAAACCCAAAAATAAACTAAGCGAAACAATGGTAGAAACAGCTTTTTCAAGCCTTCAAGATGTAGATGTTATATTATTTATGATAGAAGCAACTAGCAAAGGAATAGGAAAAGGCGATACTTTTATTCTAGACAAATTAAAAGAAAAGCATAAAAAAGTAATTCTATTAATAAACAAAATAGATTTAGTAGAAAAAGAAAAATTATTAGACCTAATTGCACAGTACAGCAAAGAATATGAATATGCAAGTGTAATTCCAATTGAAGCCACAAAGAGTAAGTATGCAGATATAGTATTAGATGAAATAGAAAAACTATTAAAACCAGGACCAAGATATTATGATGAGGATGAGTATACAGATCAAACTTCAAGACAAATTGCAGAAGAAAAAATAAGAGAAAAAGCATTGAGATTTCTAAATGAAGAAGTACCACATGGAATATATGTGGAAGTTTCAAAATTTAAAGATAGGAAAACTTCAAAAAAAGAAGATATATATGATATTGAAGCAACAATATACTGTAAAAGAGAATCTCATAAAGGAATAATAATAGGCAAAGATGGACAAATGCTAAAGAAAATTGGACAGTGTGCAAGATACGATTTGGAAAGAATATTTGGCACAAAAATTAATTTAAAATTATGGGTAAAAACAGATAATAAATGGGATGAAAATACACAAATTTTGAAAAAATTTAAGTATGCAAAATAAACAAAACGTTCATAATATTATTAAGAGAGGGATGATAATATGAATGAACAAAAAGAAAAATGGAATGAATTTAAACAAACAGGAAAAATAGAAGATTATCTAAAATATAGAGAAACAAAAACGACCGATTCCTTGTGAAAGGATGTATAGGATGAAAACAATCAAAACAACAGGAATAGTAATTACAGAAAATAGTTTAGGTGATTCAGATAAAATACTAACAATATTAACACCGAATTTAGGTAAGATTTCATGTGTAGCTAAAGGAGCTAAAAGACCCAAAAGTATGTTAATGGCTGGATCACAGATATTTTGCTTTGGAGAATATGTTTTAAGAAAATCAAATGACATATACACAATGCAGAGCTGTGATCCAATAGAAATATTTTATAATATAAGAGTAGATTTAGAAAAACTAAACTATGCAGCAACAATAATAAAAATAATATCAGATGTAACAACAGAAAATCAAAATAATTATCATATATTAAAATTATTCCTAAACACACTTTACATAATATCAGAGAGTGATAAAAATTTAGATTTCATTATATCAATATTTAAAATGAGATTATTAAGAATATTAGGTTATTCACCAAATGTTAATGAATGTGTAAGCTGTGGAGAAAAAGAAAACTTAGTATCTTTTAGCATAAAAGATGATGGCTTAAAATGCCAAGCATGTGGTAAACAAGATAAAAGTGCAATAGATTTGTCTGAAGGCAGTAAATATGCTATTATATATAGCTTAAAAGCAGATCCTAAGAAAATATTTTCATTTTCAATAAGCGACACAGCACTAAAGGAATTTGAGTTAACATCAAGGATATATTTTAATGAAAAACTTGAAAAAGAATACAAAGTTGATAAATTGATTTAAAAAAGAGAAAACGGTATATGGAGCCATTTTCTCTTTTTAAATTGTTGTAATAACAGTAGGAGCCAAATAATTAAAACATGGAATATTTCGCAATACTCCAAATAAACAAGCTAAAATTAGAATTGCGTACAAAATAAAATTTGGTATATGATACTCCTTTTTTAAAATAAATTTAAAAAAAAGACAATATAATATAAGTGGTATATAAATTACTATTAATAAATTATATCTAAGAGCTTGATATATATCAAAATGCAATAATGCAAATACAGCGCGTGTGAAACCACACCCTGGACAGTAAAAAGATGTAACTTTATAAAAAAAGCAAGGAATTCCAAATATATACATAAACAATATAATTAGAATTCCTAAAAATAAAACTAATATCATTTTATTGTTGTTGTGCAATTTTATTTAAATCTGATTGAACTATAATATAAGTTATTATTGCAAGTCCAAATATAGAACAAATTAAACAAATTGCAGAATTATCACTAAGTGCTAACCCTTTTTTCTGTCCAGCTTCATATACTTCTTTTGCTACCTTATAATTCCAGTATAAACCATAAATACCACAAGTAATTATTGAGAATATAAGAGATTTTATTCCTGAAAAATCTGGATCATCATTAGCTCTTGCTGTGTCATCAGTTAAAGTACAGAACCAATAAATTCCATAAATACCACATGTTATAATTGACAAAAGAATACACAAAACAATATTTCTTTAATCATAAATATATACCTCCCCTTTTATTTATAAAAATAGAATAATACATAATTCGACAAAAAGCAATCTGTTTATCGGAAAAATTAAAAAAATAAGAAGATTGACAATTTAACAAACAACATATATAATGAAATTACCAAAACGAAAGAAGGAGTGATTAAAATGAACATAAAAATAACAGGAAAAGATTTAAAAGCAACAGAGGCAATAAAAGATTACATAGAGAAAAAATTAGGAAGATTAGAAAAATATTTTGAAACAACAGATGAGTTAGATGTACAAGCTATGATAAAAATTGAAAGAGAATTACAAATAGCAGAAATAAGTGCATCATATAAAGGAGAAACATTCAGAGCCGTTGCAGAAAGCAAAGATCTATATGCTTCAATAGATGAAGATATGGATATATTAGAAAGACAAATAAGAAAAGCAAAAACAAAGAAAGAAAAAATCAATAAAGACGAAACACTAAGAGTAAAAGAGAATATGCAAGAAACAGTAGCAACAATAGAAGGTGAAGTAATAAAAACAACTTATTATGAAATTAAACCAATGTCTATTGAAGATGCAAAATTAAAATTAGAAGAAAGACCAACAAGTTCATTCTTAGCATTTATAGATATAGATACTGGAAAAGTAAATGTAATTTACAAATTAAAAGATGGAAAGAACTTCGGAGTAGTAGAACCAGAAGCTTAATTAGAATTTAATAGTAAAACAGTCAGCAATTTTTAAAGCTGGCTGCTTTTTTATACTTAAGATTTTATATATGAAAAATCCCAAGTGCAACAGCTTGCACATGGGATTTTTGTTAGGGCTAGTCAATAATTAGATTGATTTGAAGATATGTTCGATCATCCAATCATCGTCAACGTTCGCCCGCAAACAGTTGATTGAGCTGGAATCCAGCACCTCCAAGATTTCCTTATCTGGAATTTTAGCGTATTTTTTGTAAATTGTTCTAGTGCGAGAACGCAAAGCCTCAGAATCAGGACGATGAGAGCTCGAATACAGAAAGAAAGGTTCGAGCAATTTAAACAGGTACATGAAAACATTATTCCGGTTTTTCGGATTTGCCTCACACATCTGCTTAAGTTTGCTAGCAGGAACATAGTTGGTAAGCCAGCTACGCATCAGAAGAGAAGTGTCATCAGACTCGATCTTTTCTTCAATAATTTGCTTGCTCATCTGACGAAGGCTAGTTCTGAATTCTGTGAAAGGGGTTAGACGAAAGTACTGTTCCAAAAGATCCTTCAAATTACTGTCGAATTCAAATTCCTTAAAAAAATTTGAATTTTCAAACATGGACTTTGTCGGAAACTCTGCAAAATAATAATTCACACACCACATAAAATTGGTGTCGGGAATAGCAGATACCTTTGTCTTGATTTCCTCTCGTAATGCCTCAATTTCTACTGTTCTTTTCCGCATACATATATGCCTCCTTTATTATTAATAGTATCACGTAGGTCTACATAATTATTATAACAGAAAAAGAATAAAAACGCAAAAGTAATGAAAAAACATATACTTTTGCGCTTTTATTCTTTTTAAACATTCATAAATTCTAATTAATAAAACTTATGACTATTTAAAATTAAAACTATTTGTTAATCATTGAATTTTCAGCTTGTTGAATCATTTTCTTAACCATGTTACCACCTATTTTTCCGGCATCTCTAGCTGAAATGTTTCCATTATAACCATTCTTTAAATTAACACCAACTTCGTTTGCAACTTCATATTTGAATTTTTCTAAAGAATCCATAGCTTCTGGAACTAATTTTCTATTACTGTTATTTGTCATTGTATTCACCTCCAAGGTTTAATTAAGATATTGAAAAAACTTAAATGTTTCTTCAATATCTATGATATGTAAAAATGCAAAAAATAAACTGGAAATTTTTATACAAAATATTTGAAAAAAAAAGTGGTAATGTTATAATAAGAAAAGATTCAGAAGAAAAAAGGAGAAAAATGTATGTACAAGCTTGTAGCGATAGACTTAGATGGAACTTTATTAAATTCATATGGAGAAGTTTCAGAAAATACAAAAGAAGAAATAAAAAAAGCAATAAATAATGGTTTAGAAGTTGTATTAGCATCAGGACGTCCAATAAGTTCAGTTGAAGATTTAGCAAATGATTTGCATGCAAATCATTATTTAATTTCAGGAAATGGTGCTATAGTATATGATATGCAAAAATCACAAATAGTATATGATAAATTTTTAAGTAAAGAACAAGTGTTAAATATAGTGAAAATATGCGAAGAAAATAGTATATATTATAATATTTATACAGAAAATGAAGTGCTTACAAAATCATTAAACTACAACACATTATTCTATTATAGTGAAAATACTCATAAGCAAGAAGAGAAAAGAACAAATATAAATATTCTAACAGATGTATATGATTATATATTGAAATCAAATGATCAAAAATATTTGAAAGTTACAGTGTGCGATCAAAGTCAAATTGTTTTTGCGAGTATTATAAAAAAATTAAAAGCAATAAATGATATAGATGTGTTAGATGTATCACACATGTCAAAGAAAATAATAAAAGCAGGAACAGAAGAAGTACTAGTAGAATATTGTTATACAGAAATAACAAACAAAGATGTAAACAAGTGGACAGCCTTAGAATATATAATGAAAGAATTGAACCTAGATAGAAACGAGATAGTTGCAATTGGCGATAATGTAAATGATAAAGAAATGATAGAAGAAGCAGGCTTGGGAGTAGCAATGGGAAATAGCACACAAGTTATAAAAGAAATAGCAAATGTTGAAGTAGGAACTAATAATGAAGATGGTGTATGTGAAACTTTTCAAAAGTATATAAATAGTCAATTTTAATTACGTTTTTGTTACAAAAATGTAATTTTTAAATTACATTTTATGATAATATTTACTTAAAATCGACGATGTTGTACAATGATATCAAGAGTTTTTAAATAAAATAAAGCAATAACTATGTGCAAAAAAAGCACAAATAAGGAGGAATATAAAGATGGCAATGAACCCAATGCAAAGGAAAATTAGAAATTCTTTTCTTTTTGGATTTCTAGTAGCATTAATTTTAGGAGCAGTAGTTATAGGACTTTTGATAGTTCAAAACAAAAAGACTCAAGAAGAACTAGCAAAAGCACAAGAACAACAAAAAATAGCATTGAAAGAAGTATATGTTGCAGAAGCAAGTGCAGAAAAAGATGAAATATTATCAATAACAACAGCTTCACTTCCAGCACAATACGTACCAGATAATGCAATTACAGCAGATAATATAGAAAACTATTATGCTGATGACGATGAAGCACAAGAAAATCTACAAATGATAGCAAAAATTGCTATAAAAGAAAATACAATATTAACTGAAGACATGGTAGAAAAAACTGCTGATGCAGCTACATATAGAATGATAGAATATAGCATGATTTCATTACCATCAAAACTAGAAGAAGGAGATTACATAGACATAAGAATTGCATATTCTACAGGTGCAGATTTTGTAATTCTATCAAAAATGAAAGTTCAATCATGTAATACAAATTCAATTTGGTTAAAAGTTTCAGAAAGTCAATTATTATTATTAAATAATGCAATAATCGAATCTTACATCATTGATGGAACAAAATTATATGCAACACAATATACTAACTCAGCACAAGCTGAATTAAATTCAACATATGTTCCAAATCCAACAGTAGTAAGCTTAATTCAAGCTAATAGTTTTACAGAATATGATAAAAATGTTGTAAAAGACGCAAACAGCGATGCAATGGATATAAGACAATACATTAATTCAGTTTTAGATACTTATACAGATGATGAAAAAACAGATAAAGTAAATGAAGGATATACAACAGAAAAAACAACAGTTCAGGCAGCAAGGGAAGCATTAATGGGAGATTTAGGATATTAATAAATTTTGGAGGAACAAATGAAAAAAATCGCATTTATAGGATCATATGATAAAACAGATTTTTTACTATATGTTGCCAAAATTATAACAGTACTTGGAAAGAAAGTTATGATTGTTGATTCAACAATCATGCAAAAAGCTAAATATGTAGTTCCAGTAATACATCCAACTACAACTTATATGACAGAATTTGAAGCAATAGATGTTGCTGTGGGATTCTCAGATATGAATGAAATAAAGACATACTTAGGTTTACAGCCAACTGAAGAATTCCCATACGACTATTGCCTACTGGATATAGACACATATCAAGGGTATTGTGATTTTGGGGCACAAGAAGCTATAAAAGATTATTTTGTTACATCATTTGATGTATATTCACTAAAAAGAGGAATTGAAGCCTTATCAGGGATAGAAGAAAAAATCACACTAACAAAAATCTTATTTTCTAAAGATATGTTACAAGAAGAAGACGAATATCTAGAATTTTTAGCAATGTCATGTAATATTGAATGGGAGAAAGAAAAAATATATCTTCCATTTGATAGAGGAGATCAAAGCGTAATTATAGAAAATCAAAGAACGTCAAAAATAAACTTTAGAAATTTAAGTGCACAATATAAAGATGGATTAATCTTTTTAACAGAAGGAATATTAGAGCAAGAAGGTATCGGCGGAGGAGAAATAAGAAAAGCTGTTAGAAAGATAGAAAAAGGAGCTTAAGCAAATGCCAATTGTATCATTTTGGAGCAGTACAAAAAGAGAAACTGCACAAACATTATCAATGATAGCCATTGCATGCCATATGGCTGTAGAGAATAATACAAAAATATTAATGGTAGACACTAATTTTAATGATCCAACAATTAAAACAGCATTCTTCCCAGAGTTTGATAACTCAACTAAGAGAGCAATCAAAAAACTAAATGCAGGAAAAATTGATATTGGTTCAGGAATAGAAGGATTAGCTAAACTATTAGCAAGTGGAAAAAATTGTGGAGAGGTTATAACTGATTATTCAAAGGTTATATATAAAGGAAGACTAGAAGCAATATTGAGTTATTTTTCAAATGATGAGACAGAGATTGCAAGAATAAGACAGGCTTATAAAGACTTAATAAAACAAGCAAATCAACATTATGATTATGTGTTTGTTGATGTACCAAAAGGTTTAGATAATTCATTTACAAATGAAATATTAAATATATCAGATGTTATAGTATTTAACATAACACAAAGACAAAGAGATATAGATGATTACTTAAAAATTAAAACAAATAATTCAATATTCAAAAGTGAAAAAATGTTACCTTTAATAGGAAGATATGACAGATATTCAAAATTTACTAAAAAGAATATAGCAAGAGATATAGGAGAGAAAAAAGAAATACCTGCAGTATCATATAACACATTATTTTTTGAAAATGCAAATGAAGGACAAATTGGAGACTACTTCTTAAAGTTTAGAAAGAGCTTAATAAGTAGCAATGATAGAAATGCAGTATTTATTGATGAAGTAGCAAATGCAGCAGATAGAGTAGTATTCAAAACACAAGAAGTATTATTAATGAGATAAACGTAAAGTAAGGAGCAAAAGAGAAAGGAGTTTCTTTAGAAATGGTTAATGCAATACTTATTATATTAGTCATAATAGCAGTTTTAGTTTATATAGCGCACAAAATAAAAGAAAATCAAAATGCAGAAACAGAAAGTGTTGTTGAACAAGACGATCAAACATACACATTAGACAAAATGATAATCTTCATAAAGAAAAGACTTGATGAAATTACAAAAGTCAATCTTTATGATATAGGTTTATCAGAAGAAGAATTAAAAAGAAGAAAAAACAAAAAATATGAATTGAAAAAAGCCTTAAAAGGTTGTACATATGGCGATGTAAATGATAAGAAATATATAAAAGAACTTATATATGATCTATTATCAAAAGAATATGGCGTTACAGAGACTAATATATCTAAAGCAATTCCATTTGACATTCCTTCATTACTAACAGGACAAGATAAATTTGATATTATTATACATGAATATCAAAAAGAATTTGGATATGAAGCTTTAGGAGAAATGATAAAGAAATATAACCTAGCTGTTATGAAATATATACAAGGCGAATCTAAACCATGTTATGTTATAACAGATGAAGAAATTGGCGAAATTTACGAAAAGGAAAATTTCCATTTATCATTTAATGACAAACTAGAAATCGTTGTTCAAAGAATATATCAAAAATACAAAGGATACAGTAGTATTGATGAAGTAAGAGATATGAACATAGATGGTGTATCTGGTGGTGTATCTGGTTTACCAGAAAGTTTCTTAAGCCAAGTTGCACAAACAGATGCAGATTATTTAACACAAATAACAGATGCCAAAGTACCACGTGCTTGCGATAGTATCTGGATCATGTTCCAAGGTAAATCAATCAGACTTGCATTCTTATCATTTGGAACAGAAGCAGAATTAAAGAGAGTATGTCAAAACATATACAAATACAATAACCCAGGACAGTTGTCTGATACAAATGGTTACAAAATCAACGAAATGAAAGATGGATCTCGTGTCGTTGTTGTTAGACCAAGTATGTCAGAAACATGGGCATTCTTCGTAAGAAAGTTCGATGTTAAGAGAGCTACACTAGAACAAATCGTTAGATTTGATGGAAAAGAAGAAGCAATAGAATTACTAAAATTCCTTGTAAAAGGAGCAAGAATCATAGCTCTAACAGGAGAGCAAGGTTGCCGGAAAAACAACAATGTTGATGGCAATGATAGAAAACATATACGAAACTATGAACCTTCGTATCACTGAAACTGCGTTCGAGTTGCACTTAAGAAAAATATATCCAACAAGAAATATTCTTTCAATGCGTGAGACAGAAACAATTGCAGGTCAGGAATGTTTGGACGTTCAGAAAAAAACTGATGGTTCCGTTAATATTATCGGTGAGGTTGCAACTGACCCCGTAGCATCTTGGATGATTCAGTCAGCACAGGTTGCATCTAAATTTACATTATTTACTCACCACGCTAAGACATTTCCTAACTTAATAACAGCCCTAAGAAACTCAATGTTAAGAGCTGGAACATTCACAGATGAAAAAGTTGCAGAAGACCAGGTTGTTCAAGTATTAAACTTTGATATTCACTTGGTAAAAGACTTTAGAGGTAGACGTTATATTGAAAGAATAACAGAATGTATTCCAATTGAAGAGAAAAACGAATATACATATAACCATAGAAAAGAAAAAACTATGGAAGGAAAATTTGATAAATTCTTTGATAATGCAACAATGTTCTTCTCAAAAACAACAAACAGAGAACTATACAAATATAGAAATGTACTAGAATTCGTTGATGATTCATACGTACTAGTTAATCCAATCTCAGATGAAAATATAAGAGGTATGAGAGAAAACATGGATGACAATGATCAAATAGCATTTGATAAATTCTTAGAGAGAAACTGGGGAATTAGACCTCAAACAATAGGAGCAACAGCAACAGAAGGCGCAGCAAGACAAAGACAACAACAAGCAAATCCAGCACAAAATAATATACAACCAGCAACAAATCCATAAAATAATTAATGTAGAAATAGGAGGTGCAACTAACAATGTCCAATGAAATGCTTGGAAAATTTATAATTGGAGCTTTAGCGTTATTTGGAGTTTTAATAGTAGCATTTTTAATAATAAATAAATTCACAAACAAAAAGAATACCAAGTTCGTTGCATCACTTGTTGATGGTACAAAAACAAAATCTTTTTCAAAAGAGATTTTGTATCAAAAAATATATCTTATTTTAATAAGAATACCTTTTTTAAGAAGATATATTTTAAAGATTAGAAGAAGACTAGAAATCATTAACTTGGAAGATGAATACTTAACAAGAATGCAGACAGCTCAGATGATGACAAAAGCAATAATAGTAGTAATACCATTAACAATTGTTATTATATTAGTAGCTAAAAATAACACAGTATTACTTGCAACATTATTACTATTTGAATTATTCTTTATTGAAACACTTCTAAGTGGTATGGTTGATAAAGTAGATAACAAACTTTTAAAAGAACAAATAGACATGTTCTCAGAAATGAGACACGCATACCATGAATTCAACTTAGTTGAAGAAGCCGTATATGAAGTAGCACAAAATGACGAATTAGACGTTTCAAGACAAGCACAAAAAATATATGAAATATTAATTTCCGATGATCCGGAAATGGAACTTGAGAAATACTATGATATAGCGCCAAACAGTTACTTAAAAGAATTTGCTGGAATTTCTTACTTAACAAAAGAATTTGGTGATAGAAAAGATTCAGATGGAGCATCATTATATTTAAAAAACTTAAATAATATTACACAAGAAATGCAGATAGAAATATTAAAAAGAGAAAAACTTGATTATGTATTCCAATCATTAGCTTTGATTGCAGCATTACCAATACTTTTCTTGGAACCAATAAAAAATTGGGCTGTAGGCATGTTTGCATTTACAAAATCATTCTATGATGGTAAAACTGGATTTATTGTTCAAATGCTTTTAATAGTTCTAACATTTATTTGCTACATAATGGTTAGAAAATTGAAAGATAACGGAAGTGTGGATACTGGAAGAGATATGCAGAATCCATGGGAACAAAAATTATATAAGAAAAAATATATTAAAAAATTTGTAGATAAAATAGTTCCTAAAGAAGGAACAAAAGAGTATAGACTAAAAATAAAGTTGATGAAAGAATCAGCTACAAAGTTGAAAATGGAGTGGCTATATATAGATAGGTGTGCATGTGCAATTGCTGCCTTCATTGTAGCTATGTTTATATTCTGGGAATTACACAATTTAACAATTCAATACATATATGAAGAACCAAGAGCAGATTATGATTTACTTGGATCTATGAGTGAAAAAGAAGAAAAGAAAGCCACAGCTGAGTTAGAAATTCATAATAAATATATGAAAAAATACAGAAACGATAGTGGCGTGACAGTTGAAATGATTACGAAAGACTTACAAAAGGACGAATATTATTCAACTGCAACAGATAAAGAAATAGCAGATGCGGCTGATTGGATACATGGGGATTTAAAAACAGTACAAAATGAATATATGAAGTGGTTTGAATTTTTAATTTCGTTTGGTATTGCTGCGATAGCATACTATGGACCAATTTGGATGTTAATGTTCCAAAAAATAATGAGGCAAATGGAAATGGAAAACGAAGTTATGCAGTTCCAAACAATTATCCTAATGCTTATGAAAATAGAGAGGGTAAATGTTGAAATGATATTAGAATGGCTTGAAAGATATTCTAATATATACAGAGAACCAATTTCAAAATGTGTAAATAACTTTGAAAGTGGACCATGGGAAGCTTTAGAAGAATTAAAGAATGACGTTGCATTTCCTCAGTTGATCCGTATTGTAGAAAGTTTGCAATCAGCAGTTGAGAAAATACCAATTAGACAAGCTTTTGATGAACTTGATACAGAAAGAGCATACTATCAGGAAAAACGTAAAGAGTCAAATGAAAGATTGATTTCAAGAAAGTCATTAATAGGAAAGGTAGTAGGATTTGCACCAATGGTTGCAATGTTTGTAGGATACTTAATTGCACCACTATGCGTAATAGGTCTATTCAGTATGACAGATGCCTTTGCAAATATGAGTTCACAAATGTAAAAAGGAGTGAGAAATGGAAAATTCAGCAGATGCACTACAATTAGCATTTGGAGTAATAATAGCAGTATTACTATTAAGCTTGTTGGTATATGTTTTTAATAATATAAGTTCATTTGAAAACACAAAACGTGATCAAGCAGTATCTCAACAAACAGCAGAGTTTAATAAAAAGTTTTTAGCTTTTGATAAAACATCTATGTATGCAACAGATGTAATTTCTGTATTAGGACTTGCTATATCAAATAATAAAATTCAAAATCAAGCAATTACAGCTAATCCATTAGGAAATTATGAAGAAACATTAGATTATTCAATTAATATAGAAATAGTAATAGAAGAAGATATAAAAGCAAGAGAAATTACTACAGCATATATAGAAGAAAAAGATAGTGGAACAGGACTAGTTAATCAAAACAAAATACCAGAAGGCGATAGCAGATTGCCAACTTCTATGCATGGAAAAAATCCAAGTATTAAGGAAGATACACAACGTCAGTTAAGTAATGGAACATATTCATTAGATATATACAAAAAAAATAGTAGTGGAGAATATGAAGTAGATTCATCTGGAAACAAAAAAACAGATGACACTGCTAAACATGCTTATGAGATGTTAGAAGGCATTGCTGTTTCAAGTGATGGATATGTTAAGCCTGAGATAAAAACTAAAGGCAGAATAATATTGAAAACAGAAAGAGATACTTATGGACTTAATGATTTCAAGAAAACAATTTATAAATGTGAAAAAATAGGATATGATGGCTCAGGAAAAATAAACTACATGAAATTTGTTCCAGTAGATACAAATTAGAAAGGATATATAATGGAAAATGCATCAAAGGCACTCTTAATTAGTGCAGGAGTATTAATTGCAGTAATGTTATTATTTCTTGTTAATCATTTGTTTAAATCAGCATCATCAGTTACTGAATCATATGACAGTACAATGCAAGTAGCAGAGATTACGAAATTTAATTCTAATTTTACTAAGTATTTAGATGCAGGAGTAAGTTATGATGGAACAACTGATACATCAGTTAGACAATCAGCTACTATATATGATGTTATATCTGTAGCAAATTTTGCACATGATTATAATTCTAAAGTCGTAGAAGATCCAGATACAAGTGAAGACTTATCAACTGTAAGAGTAGATTTGCTAAAAAGTGATGGAACATTTGGAATTGCTGATTTACAAAGAACTAATATGCAGGCGAAATATAATGAGTTACTAAGTAAATGCTATTATACAAGTTATGATAATCCAAATGCCAATTCAATTGTTACATTTAAAATAAAAATAATTAAAGAAAATGAAGCTGGAAGAATACATCATGTTTCTTTTCAACCTATTACTCCAGCAGTAGACACATTTATATATTAATAAATAAAAATGTTGAAAAAAGGAAAAACATATAATATAATAAAGAGGAATTAATGAAAAAAATATTAATTATTATAATCGTTGCTGTAATTACAGTAGTAGCTGTTTTTACAGGAAAGTATGTTGAACTATCTAAGCAAAAATCAGAGGTAAAAAAAATTAACAATGAGTTTTTAGCTTATCAAAAAAGTATTGTTAAAATAAATAGAATTGTAACATTGATGAATAGAGCAATAGACATAAATAATAAAAACAATATCGAAAAAGATGAAAATGGCATATACAAAGAAAACAATACAAACTCAATAAAGGTTTATTTAAAAGTTAAATCAAGTGATTCAAAAATGGAAATGGAACGCTTAATGCTTAATGATAAAGCAGGTGTTGAGAAGGTTGAATACGCATTTAGTGATCTTATATTTGAAATGACAGATGTAGAATATCACGAAAAAACTGGACAAGTTAAATCCATTACGTTTGAAGAAAAAGAAAGTAATTAATTAAGTTTTTGATATTTCCTAAAAAGGAATAAAAATAAATTAATCAAAAGAAAAAAGAGGAGGAATAAAAAGATGGAGAATGCATCAAAAGCACTTTTAATAGCAGGTGCAATATTAATTTGTATACTACTTATTGCTATAGGTATGTATATATACAACTCAGCTCAAAGTACAATACAAACAGCAGCAGGACAAATGGGACAACAAGATAAAGAAATGTATAATTCAATGATAAAGAAATATGTTGGAAATTCTAAAAAAGGTTCTGATGTAAAACAAATGATTGAAGATGTAATTAGTCAAAATAGCCAATATGTAAATGAAAGTGGAAAATTTATAAGTATACATGTTGGAACAATAGCTGGATATAATCCTGCCAACTTAGAGACAGTGACAAAAGCTGCAAACGTATATGAAAATGCTAATTCAGAAAATAACCAAGATACGATTGATGCTGCTAGAGCTGAATACAGAAAATTAAAACAAAAAATAAGTGCTGGAAAGAACTATACAGTAGAGGAATCAGAAAAAGATGGAATAATTTTTGCAGTTACTGTAACAGAATATGGTACGGGAGAAGATTAAAAATAAAGAAAGGTAATCAAAAATGGAAAATGCAGTAGATGCTTTAAAAATGGCTGGTGCTGCAATGTTGTTTGTACTGGCTTTTACAATAGCAATGTTTATGTTCAGCAAAGCTAGAACAACAACAGATGCTGTTTTAGATAATTTAAAATTAGAAGATTATTTTTCAAGAGTTGAACCATTAAAGGGAAATGAAACTAGAAAGGTAGGGATTGAATCAATAATCCCTACCCTATATAGATATTGTCAGAGCGATGATAATATAATGATAAGAATTATTGATGAAAATGGAGAAGATTTGCAAATATTTGACAAAAATATAGAAAGTATAGCACATAATGAATTTGAAGCATCGAATCCAGAAGATCAAACTTATTATGACAGATTAAAAACTTTATATGGGGATTCAAATAGAAAGGCATATTTGTTTGGAGCACCTTGGGATAATAAAGACTTAAATCCATACTATATAGAAAGAATAAATTCATATATATATGGAATTGAGTCAGAACATATGCCATCACTATCAACAAGATACCAAAGTAACAATTTAATAAAATACAAAGATAGAGAGTTCATTGAATCTTATCTAGAATATCGAACCAGTGGACATGTTCAAACAGATAAGTATGGAGAAGAAATTACTCTTGTTCCAGCAAGTACAAAAATAATTATAACATATACCTTGATTTAAAAGGTATGTAATAGGAGGAAAAAAGATGAATGACACATTAGTAACAATAATAGCAATATTTATTGCAGCAATATTAATGTTTGTTTTTCCACTAATGACAATAGCAGATAGAAATGACGATGTTGCTCAACAGGCTGTTCAACAAAAAACTGTAGAATTTGTTGACAAAGAAAGAAATGTCGGAGCAATAACACAAGAAGATTTATCTGAATATAAAGAACAAATTGCATCATTAGGACATTCTTTTAACGTAGATATAGAAGTAAAAAAAATTGATGATAACGTAGGAAAGAAGACAACATGGACAACAAGTACAGTAGTAGGAGAGAATGTATATTATTCAGTATATACGGATACTGTAGAAAATGCAGTATATGGATCAAGTGGAAAATACACTCTAAAAGAGGGAGACATAATTTCAGTTACTGCAACAAATACTGATGTAACAATTGCACAGTCATTAAGAAATGCATTTTATGCAATAGCTGGAAAAGGAACATATCAAATTTCAGGTTCTCACTCTGGTGTAGTTCAAAATAATGGAACTCACTAAAAAAAGATATATAGAAAGGTAGATCTATGAAATATCAGAATTTTGCAATTATATTTGTTTTATTAATATTGCCAATATCAATTGTTCTATCTTATTATATACAAACTCAAACAGATACTTTAGTATTGCAAACAACGTATCAAACTAAATTAAATGACTCTACATATGATGCAATTGCGGCATATCAAATGAATTCATTAAACACGCAAAAAGTCAGTGGAGAGTCAGTAAAAAGTTATGTATTAGCTTCGGTTAATACTTTTTTTACTACTTTGGCAACCAATTTAGGTATGTCAAGTGCATCAAAACAAATGATATTACCATATGTTCCTGCAATACTATTTACAACATATGATGGATATTATATATATAGTCCAACATATATGGCAAAGGTAGCAACAAACCCAGATACAGGCGTTGCTCTATTAACTAGTGGAAAAAAAGAGAATGTATATTTAAAGAAAGGACAAAAAGTAGATGCATCAGATATAGAAACAGATGGTGTTACTGTAAAATGGAGTGATACTAAATTTACAATTAATCCAGATGATACAAATGTTCAATATGAGACTAGTTATATGTTAAAGCCATTTATATATTATAGTTCTCAATATAAGGATAATGATTTTAATTTTACTGTAAGTTATTCATTAGATAACTATATTACATTATACGGAAAAAAATCAAATAATAGAGATGCAGAACCAAGAAATGCCAATGTCTGGAAAGTAGATACATCATCAACTGCAAAAGCAGTAGCAGAAGAATTTACAAAGTCAGGATATTTGATAGATCCTAGCAAAATTACAATTAGTGGTCAATTAGTTTTAAGATTAAATAAGGCAACCACAAATGTAGGCAGACAAATAGCTAATACTGCAAGACCAGATGGAATAAGTGATAAAGGGTATAAAGCAGTAGTAGATGCCAATAAAAGCAATAATCAGCAAAAAGATAATGAAAGATATAAAATAATAGATGTTAGCCAAAATGTTCCAGGAGTCACGAATACTACAGAAGATTATTACTACATAAGTTACTATGACTACGAAAATGGAAAGAATTATGATAATAGTGGGTATTATTGTTCACGATTCGAATCAAATGATTCTAAAGTATATGCTTCGAGATTTCAAGATGGAGATGCTATAATAGAAGATACATTAGAACTTGAAAAACTAAAGAATAATGGAGAAATATCCAGTCCAGATATAGATAATTATATTATATATAATGCTGCTGATTTACTAGCTAAAGTACCGGAGATGTTATTCGTACCACTTAACTATATACTTCATATTGTATTATCAATATTGGTACCATCATCATCTGGTCTTGCTACATTATCTACACCAATTATTGCTCCGCTTGCTGCACAACTTGGTTATAGTGTTGAAGTTTCAATTATGACTATGGTTGCTGCAAATGGTTTAGTTAATTTAATTTCTCCAACTTGTGGTGCTATAATGGGTGGTCTTGCTTTAGCTAAGGTTGAATATTCAACATGGTTTAGATGGGCTATTAAATTAGTAATTCTAATTGGTATTCTAA
>OGPT01001212.1_pt1 | contig 24535 bp, 26 predicted proteins | sample 1552951 | NCBI WGS metagenome assembly OGPT01 (sample SAMEA2580224, study PRJEB22360) | human gut metagenome | biome: human gut; feature: human-associated habitat; material: faeces | place: Denmark | collected 2008/2010
ATTGGACAAATTCTACCATAGTGACTTGAGTTAACGTCACGAACATCCATACCAGCACGGTCTCTAGCAAGTCCACCTGGCCCTAAAGATGATAAACGTCTCTTATCTGTTAGTTCGGCAATTGGGTTAACTTGGTCCATGAATTTAGAAAGTTGTGATGAGCCAAAGAATTCTTTTAAGGCTGCTGTTACAGGACGAATGTTAATTAAAGTTTTTGGTGTAACTGTCTCAAGTTCTTGAGTAGTCATTCTTTCTCTAATTACACGTTCCATACGTGACATACCAACGTTGAATTGTTTTTGAACTAATTCTCCTACTTGTCTAACACGACGATTAGCTAAGTGATCGATTTCATCATCGGAACCAATATTATCATGTAAGTTTAAGTAATAAGAAATTGATGCATAAATATCAGAAATTGTTAATCTTCTAATATCGATTGATTGATCATTACCAATGATTTCAATAACTTTAGAATCATCTTTCTTATCATAAACTTTAACTGTTTGAACTTTGTTATATTCATCTAATTCTTCATTGATAGTTACTTCTTTAACGTTGTAACCAGCAGCAAAGATTGGTCTTAATTGTTCTAAAATTTCTTTAGTAATTAAAGTACCATCGCTTACAATAACATTACCATTTTCATCTTTAATATCTTCAGCAATTGTGCATCCTAGTAATCTATCTAAGACATTTAACTTACGATTAAATTTATAACGTCCAACTTTAGCTAAATCGTATCTAAATTTATCGAAGAATCTTGTGATAAGTTGGTTCTTAGCACTATCTAGGGTTGCTGGTTCACCTGGTCTTAATTTTTCATAAATTTCAATTAAAGCTTCATCCGTATTCTTAGTACTATCTTTTTCTAAAGTATTTTTGATGTATTGGTTATCACCAAATAATTCTAAAATATCTTCATCGTTAGAAAGTCCTAATGCTCTTAGGAATGTTGTAATTGGAACTTTTCTTGTACGATCAATTCTAACATATAGAATATCTCTTGCATCTAATTCGTATTCTAACCAAGTACCACGGTTTGGAATTACTTCTGATGAGATAATACGGCGACCATTTTTATCTATTTCTTTTTTATAATAGATAGATGGACTACGTACTAATTGTGAAACGATAACTCTTTCAGCACCGTTAATGATAAATGTTCCAGCATCTGTCATCATTGGAATGTCGCCTAAGAATATTTCTTGTTCCTTAACTTCTCCCGTTTCATGGATAAAAACTCTTGCTCCTACTTTTAGTGGTGCTGCATAGTTTACCATACGTTCTTTAGATTCTTTAATAGAATATCTTGGCTCATCAAAATAATAATCACCAAATTCCAAAGAAATATTACCAGTAAAGCTCTCTACTGGGAATAGTTCTTCAAAAGTTTCTTTAATTCCTTCATCTAAGAACCATTGGTAGGATTTTTTTTGTATTTCTAATAAATCTGTCAACTCTAAGGTGTTCTTAATTTTTGAGAACGTTCTTCGTTCTGCATGGTCACCAAATTTTTTTGTTTTGTATGCCATTTTCTATTCACCCCAACCTTTAAAATATTTTTTAATGCTTTATTTTTGTAAGTCTACTTACAGGTAGCCTTCATGATATAGAATCCTTTATCTTTTTCTAGTATCTCTACTACGTAGCCTTGGGATTCTAAATCCTTGATTGCACTTTTGGCTCCTTGATTTTTTCTAATAACAAACCACAATGAACACCCTGGTAAGAGATGTCTCATCGCATCAAATAGTATTTTATTTACTACTTTTTTCCCAGCCCTTATGGGAGGATTTGTTACTATTAAATCATATTTTTTATTAACGCTATCTAAAGCGTCACTATAAAAGGCAAATGCATCCACCTTATTGTTTTTAATATTTTGGGTTGCTAGATGTAAGCAACGATTATTTACATCAACCATATCAACGTGGCTGTGTAATAGTTTGGATAGTGATATGCCAATAAAGCCATAACCACATCCGACATCTAATATATTTAAATTATCATTGTTAGTATTTTTTAATATGGAATTTACTAGTACGATACTTCCATAATCAATTTCGTCTTTCGAAAAAACACCATTATCACTGAGAAATGAAAAAGGAACACCTTTTACTTTGTATTTAATAGTGCGTAACTCGCTTCTTAAATTTTCATTATTAGTAAAATAGTGTTCCAAAAAATCACCCGTGTCTTTCTTTAAGGCAAATATATCTAAATTATAATATAAAGTTTTCGTAAATGCAAGAGTTTTTTTCATGATTTTGGAGTTTTATGATTAATTTGTGATAATGTCTTAAGTAATGACTTGTGAAAATGTCTCAATGTAAAAATGCGTTTTTTATTTGACGTGTTTTTAAGTGCTCTTCTCTTTAATTTTTAGTACAATTTTATAACATACGAAAAAAGAGAATCAATTAAGACTCTCTTAGCATTCTAATTGGTAGCGACGGGGAGATTCGAACTCTCGACCTGCCGGGTATGAACCGGATGCTCTAGCCAGCTGAGCTACATCGCCATGTTTATAATGCTTCTAATTTTCTTTCGAAGCAATATAAATATATCATACTTTATTTAGTTTGACAACCACTTTTTTAATTTAATTTTCGTTTAGCACTTTTTTCATCTAGAATATAATTAGAAATTTCTGGTAATCTTTCATTACTTATATAGCAATGTTCTAATAAGTAGTCTAATGTTTCAGTTTGAGTTTTATCCGTATCATAATACCCTTCCATAACATTAATGTTTTCTAATTTGTAATTAAGTCCTAAATCATAAGTTGCGTCAACCCAAGCACCAGAAGTATAATCAATATTTCCAAAGCTTATATTTAATTTATTGCACGATAGGAATGGATTACCTACTAGTTTAATGCTAAGACTAGAATTTATACCATTGCCACGGCAGAAGATTAGCTTTTCAAAGAAGTGTTCACAAGTTTTTAAGAATACTTCATGTTTTTTAGCTAAATTATAGTATCCTCTTAAGACATATTTAGAAATATCATCAACTTTTTTATTATAAGATTTATCTTGATTAAAGAGATAAGCTTCAATATTACCATCTTTTTCTTCAATAATAAAGTTCTTATATTCATCGTTATCAGTAATACCTTTTACGTTATATAATGCCATAAATAAAGTGTTTTCTTCAAAAGAAATAAAATTTTCATAAAAAGCATAGTTAAGTTTTGGCATCGTAGCATAATCAGCCATAAAATCTAGATATAGTTTATTAAAAGTATCCATAACCTCTTTTAAAGATACACAGTTAGTATAATCTAGAACGATGTTTTCTTCTTTATTAAATTCATTAGTATTTTTAACAGTATTGGTTGCATAAGTATTAAATGTTTGAATAAAATTTTGCATAATAATCCCCCTTTGGTCTTAATATAATATCATAAAATTTTCTATTTGCAACATTTTATTGCTTTTTATTTACTAAGTAGACACTTTTTAGACATAAATTATTTTTTTATAATGAAAAAACAAGCTGTGTGCTTGTTTAAATTAGATTAAAGGTTTAAGCCATTATTATTAGTTTGAGTGTTCTCATTATTTTGAGAGGTTAATGTTTCACTTGGATTAGAAATAGCTGTTACTTCGTTAGGAATTACAAAGATAGGTGCATCTTCTTCTTTAGGCTCTAATGTTTGAACAGGATCTTTTTTATTTAAGAAAGTACTTGGAGATTCTGGTGCTCCAGGAATAGGGTCAGGCATTACAGGCTCTTTTGGAGTAACATTATTTCCTAAGTTTAACATTGCTTTAATGTCTTCTGGTACAGGTGCAACTTCAACTACTTTAGCTTTATCGTCTAATGATTCATCTTTTGGATTTTTTAAGGAAGATTTTGTAATACTGTTATCTTCACTGATTACTTCTTCATCAGGCTTAATATCAACGATACCATTATCTACTGGATTAGTATCAGAAACTTGGACATCAGTTATACCCCAGTCTTCAGCTGTAAACTTTGGGGCTTCCGGTTCTTGATTCAAAGAATTATCATCTAGTAAAGGCTTACTTGGTACTGGGTTAGTTATTCCATTATCAATATTATCTAGTTTTTGTTCTTCTAAAGAAGAGTTTAAGCCAAATGGATCAAATAGTTGTTGCATAGTAGCATCATTTACTTTAGGCTGTTCTACCACTGATTCTGGTTTTTTAGCACTTTCAGTAGTATTAAATGGTTTTTCTGGTATTTGAGGTTTTAAAGTGGTATCTTCACTAGGTAGAAAAATTGGCTCACCTACTGGTTCATGTAGCGAGGTATTAACACTTTCAAAGCCAATACTGATAGGTTGATCTTCAATATCTTGCGCTACATCATCAGTTATTTTAATATCATCTACTTTAGCACTATCTAATAGTTTTTCAATCATATCCTTTTTATTTCCAATACTTAGATAGGTATCATTAAGTTCTTCGTTACCCTTCTTTTCCATATTAGATAAAGCTTCTAATAAACTTTGATAAGATTTAATTTTATTATCTAAGAATTCTAAATATTTTTGAATATAGTTTTGATAGCTATCTAATGTTTTATAGTCAGCAATAGTAGCAGTTAGTTCACCTTGGTTAATAAATCTTTTATACATTAATTTGCGATATAATTTATCAATAGCGTCTTTATAAGAATTTAAATATTTTTTAATAGTTTGATTATCCGTATCACTTTGGAAAGTTTTAGAACTTAATCTAGTATAAAGATTAGAGGTTTTTTCTAAGTAAGTAATAGTATTTTCATCAATAGTAGTTTGAAATAGGGACTCCCAAGTTTCTTTATTAAAAGGAATATCTAACATACCATTTTGTTCTAACTCTGTATAAATAAATTTTTTACTATCATTATTATTAGTTACATAATTTAAAATACTTTGATAATCTAGTAAAATACCATTGGCATTATATATCATTGGAGACATTTTTTCTAAGATGATGGTATCTCCTTTATAATAAGGATAGTCTTTCATAAGAGTATAGATATCAGTTGTAGAAATAACATTTGGTTCTTTGACTTTAGCTATTAAAGATTTAAGTTCTTCTAAGTAGGTTTCTAATTGAGGTTTGAATTTTTCAGATATGTCTTGGCATTTTAGTTTTAGTTCACTATAGTCATTTGTTAATTGGATATAGTTTTTCTTTATGGGTGATACTTGAACCATACTAATTAAATATTTACGATAGTTTTCTTCACTTTGATAGATTAAAATACCGATTTTTCTTTGTAGTTCTTCGATTTCTTCTTTTAAAGATTCGATCTCTTCTTTTAGAGATTGGCTATTCGAATTAATATATGCCTTATGAAGATGGGCGTCTTGTTCTAAGATGTTTTTAATATGAGTACGACATTCTAGTACTTCTTTGCACATAGCGTCGCTCATTTTAGCGTTTTCATAGACAACACGGTTTTCGATATCTTTGATTCGTTTTTGATAACTATCTAACTTTTCTTGGGATTCTTTATCAAGACTACTAGTATGTTCTAAATGATATAATTGTTCTTCTAAGTTTTTTAGTTCATTACCTTTTTCTTCTAGGGCATATTCTAGTTCTTCTTGTTCTAACTTTTTAGCGCTAGCTACTTCTTCACTACTTGCTCTTTGAATTTTAGATACGGCAGCATTACTTAGTAGTTCTCTTATAGCAATATATTTTTTAGCCATTTTATTTTTTTGACACCATAGTTTATCTATTTCGCTTTGAAGGACTTTAGCTTGTTCTAGTAAATCATTTATTTCTTCTTGGGTGGCACTAGTTTTTTTAGCAAATTCAATTGATTTTAAAATTATATTTAATTCGTTTTGTTTTCTTTCAATTTCATCTAAAATAGTATCGTAGTTTCCAAGGCATAATTTTTGATAATCGCTTATTGCGTTACTTAATTCTTCTTTATTCATATAATTCTCCTAGTTTATTCACACTATCTATTAATGCTTGTAGTTCACTTAAGTCAATGCCATCAAATAAGGCATTTATTTCTTCTTCACTTAAGGTTAGTAGTTTATCGATCATTATATAAGCCTCCTTTATTATCAATTACTATTATCTTATAATTTGTGAAAAATTTCAAGTCGTATTCATAATATTTAATTCAAAGAAAAAAGAAGAATTAATCTTCTTAATCATAAGTACTAGTTATACCGAAATATCCTTCAATTGATAGCCAGTCCCCATTATTATATAGTTTGGTTGCTAGGTCTTCACCAACATATCTAAAATGCCATGATTCATATTTGTAACCGGTTTCTTCTTCTCTACCTTTAGGAAATCTTATGGTAAAACCATATTTGTAGGCATTTTGGGAAAGCCATTTGGCTTCAGCAGTGTATTGAAATGAATCGTTGATAGTATTTAAGTCGAAGGCTAGACCTGTTTGGTGATCACTATGACCTGGACGTGATGAATATCTATCAGCACCTTCGACGCCATCTCTTTTAACATAGTTATTATAGACACGTTTTTGGGTAGCGTATGACCTGAATCCACTGGAAATATAGATATTTAAACCATCAAGTTTGGCAGCAGCTTGCATTTTATTGAAAGCATTTTGGGTTTCTTTGGTTAGACCATTGCCATAGTTTTCTGGTAAAGCATAAGTTTTGTTAGCAATTAGGATGCCTTCGATATAAGTAGCCCCGTTTATTATTTTGCCATTAAAACCTTTAGATGTAGTAAATGTTTTATTGGCTGTTTCATTAGTTTTATTATCACTACTAATTTGAGTATTATTTTTACTACTGGAAGTATTGGAGTTATCTTTAGGTTTATTAGTACTTGGAGTTTCTTCTTTAGAAGTACTTTCTTCTTTAACTATTAATCTAAATTTTTTTGTTACTTCTTTACTAGAGTCAGTAGCAACGTATTCTAACTCGTAAGTTCCAGGTTTATTTAAGTCATAATCTCCTCTAATGGTAACTTTGACATCTTTGTTCTTACTATTTTTAGCAGTAACACTACTTAAAAGGTTAATATTACTATTTGGGGTAGTAACTATTTCATCTTGGGAGGTGATGGTTATTTCGTTTTTAAATATTTTATCTTTATTAGCTAATAAGATAATTCCTAGGATTAAGATTAGTAATATTATTAATACTCTAAGTTTTTTATTTTTTCTAACTTTTTTATTCATGGTTAACCTCCCGACATCTTTCATCTAAATCTTTGATTAAATTATCGATATCAACCTCATTAGTTGTTCTAACGCCACTAGCAAATTTATGACCTCCACCATGGTACTTAGCGGCAATATCGTTAATAACGACATTACGACTTCTTATGTTTACTTTGTACATGGTGCTTTTTTGATCATAAGTTATGAATGTCCAGACTTTAATTTCTTTAATATAGTTAAAGTTATTAATCATGTTACTAGCAGTTGAAGAGTCAACACCGAAGTTTTTGATATCGTCAGTGGTTATTTTAATATAGGCAAAACCATTTTCGGTTGTAATTAAGTTTTGGGCTAAGTAGCCTTGGAATCTAATTTCGTTTAGGGGACGTTCATATAACCTAACATAAAGATTAGTAAAATCAAGATTAGTTTTTTCAATAATTTGATTAACTATCTTGAAGGTTTTAGCCGTTGTATATTGAAGTAAGAATCTATCACTATCACTTACAATACCTAAGAAGATATTTTCAGCAACTTCTTTAGTTAGTTTAAGCCTGGTATTTAGTACAAGCTCCCCTATTAGCTGGGCAACGGAACAAGATGTAGTATCAACAAGTTCAGTATCACCCATTTTATCTTCATAAGGGTGATGGTCAATTTTAATTACTTCTTTATATCGACTAAAGGTTATGCCATCGATTCTTGAAATATTTGGAACATCTAAAACGATAAGTAAGGGATTATCTAACTCTTCTTCATTGATTTTATCTAAGGTGCCAAAGCTTTTGAAACGAGAGACGCTCATTCCTACAGCATAGACATTCTTAGAGGGAAAAGTTGCCTTAATGGTATCCCTTAAGGCAATTTGGCTACATACAGCATCAGGGTCCGGTCCAATATGACGGGCGATAACGATAGTATTATATTTTTTGATTTTCTTATATATTTTTTTTATTACAGGATTAATCACACTATAACTCTTTCTATTTTTTACTATTTAATATTGTCTTGAATTAATTTGTATGTATCGGTTGCTATCATTACTTCTTCGTCAGTTGGGATTACATAGATTGGAACGGTTGAGTTAGAAGCTGATATTAAGCCTTCTTTACCAAAGCGCATTTCTTCATTTAAATCACGATTGATTCTAAAGCCAAGTGGCGTTAATCTATCGATAATCATACGTCTTACGTGAGCGGAGTTTTCACCAACGCCTGCTGTGAAGCATAAGCAATCACAACCACCTAGTTCAACGTAGTATTTAGCAATATAACTAACTACAGAGTTAACGAATAAGTGGTGAGCCATGATAGCACGATGGTCACGGATAGATATTTTAGCTTCAATGTCTCTAAAGTCACTAGAAATACCGCTTAAACCATACATACCACTCTTTTTATTTAATTCAGTATCAATTTCGTCAATCGTCATACCGGTTTGTTTCATCATATAAGGAATGATACTATAATCAATATCACCACAACGAGAACCCATAACGATTCCGGCATTTGGCGTAAAGCCCATTGATGTATCAATACATTTGCCATCACGAACAGCAGAGATTGAGCCACCGCCACCTAAGTGACAAACGATAACATTGCAATATTTACGGTCTAGAATATCGCAAGCTTTTTGGGATACATATTTATGGCTTAGTCCATGGAAGCCATATTTTCTAACGCCATATTTAGTATACCATTCATATGGAACTGCATAAAGATAACTATCTTCGTCCATTGTTTGATGGAAGGCTGTATCAAAGCATCCAACTTGAACGGCATTAGGAATAGCTTTTCTAAAAGCTTCAACACCCATAATATTAGCGGGGTTATGTAAAGGTGCTAAAGGAATTAATTCTTTAACCGTTTTAATTACATCGTCGTCAATAATTACGGATTTATTATATTTATCGCCACCATGAACTAGACGATGACCAACACCTTTGATTTCGTCTAAAGATTCAATAACCTTATTTTCAACTAACTCTTTAAGTAAGATTTTAACAGCGACACTGTGATTTTTTAAATCAGCCTCTTTTTTTAATTTTTCTCCATTTATTTTAATTGTATAAATACCATTATCGATACCTATTCTTTCAAATATACCGGAGATTAATACTTTTGCCTCTGGCATTTCATACATTTGAAATTTTAAGGAACTACTTCCTGCATTTACTGATAATATTTTCATTTTTCCACCTCTATTTACTATTATACTAGAAAGTGGTTAATTTTGCATTAAAAAATGAGCTAAAGTAAGCTCAAAGTTAGTATTTACTACGCATGTTAAGGTATTCTTTAGTTGTATTGATACTAGGATGGGTTGCTAGCTTGATGTCGTCATAGATGGTTTCTTTGGTTGTTTCAAAGTTAAAACCATATTCGTTAAAGACATCCGCGTATCTTTTATCTTTATCACTTTTGAAAATAAAGTCTTTAGTTTTATAATAATTATTTTCTAATCTTCCCATAATATCACCATTAGTATTATGGTTAAATTGGGTTATTTTATACTAAAGAATATCTTGGTATTCGTTTTCTTGTTTATAGTTGATTTTAATTATTTCTTCGTTTTTAATAGCATTATAAATCATGTTTTTGTAATCAATTAGTTCTTCGTATTCTAAACATTTTTTGATTTCAGGATTGATTACAGGGTGTTTTGGAACGAAGATGGTGCAGCAATCTTCATATGGTAAGATGCTGGTTTCATAAGTATCGATTTTTCTTGCTAAGTCAATAATTTCTAGTTTATCAAAACAAGCAACTGGTCTTATTACAGGAATATCGATTACGGAGTTTATGGCTCTCATGCTAGTTAGGGTTTGGCTGGCTACTTGCCCAATAGATTCGCCGTTAATGATGGCTTTTAGGTTGTTTCTACTACAAAGGATAGCACTGATACGATACATCATACGACGCATAATTGTTATAAGATAGTCGTTAGGTATTTCTTTATAGATAGTTTCTTCGATTTCCGTAAAGTTTATAACGTGCATTTTAATGCTGGCATTGTTATATAAAGCTAGTTTTCTTGCTAGTTCGATTACTTTGTTTTTAGCTTCTAAGCTAGTATGAGGAGGAGCTTCGAAGTAGACACATTCTAGTTTGATACCACGTTTCATAGCAAGGTATCCTGCTACTGGGGAGTCTATGCCACCACTTAGCATTAATAGGCCTTTGCCTTGAACTCCAACTGGATAACCACCAAGTCCTGGAATTTGTTCAAAATAAATATAGGCTTTGTTACTTCTAATCTCGATATTTATGGTTACTTCAGGGTTATGAACATCAACAGTTACATCTTTGTTTTTTAATACTACGCCACCATAATGTTTAGAGATTTCGATACTAGTACCAGGATATTTTTTATAACTTCTTTTAGTTTCAACTTTAAAAGTTTTAAAGTCTTTATCTTGAATAAGGCTAATTAAAGTTTCTTCAATATCTTTTGGGTCATTGCTAGTTTCATAAGCGATAGTAATTTCATGGATACCAAATACTTTTTGAAGTTTTTCTAAGCATTTATCAAACTCAGTTGTTTCAACAAACATTCTTGATTTATCGAAAGTTATAGTAGCATCTAGTCCTTCTAAGATTTTACTAGCGTTCTTTTTTAGTTGGCTCAAAAAGAAGTTAATGTTGTCTTTTTTAGTTGTTAGTTCACCATATTTTATTATAATTAGTTTTTTCATATGTTCCTCATTTCTTGTTTTTCTATATTATCAAATTATTTTTTATTTAACAAGGTTTTATTTATTATTAGTGTAATTTAGTTTAAAAAACAAATAAGAGTTTTAACTTATTTGTAATTAGTATTGACGACCAAAGTAGATTTCGTATTTACTTGTTTTACCACAGACACAGCAGACATCACTCGTATTTTCTTTAATAATACAACGAGATTTCATACCGGTATCTTCTTTGATTTTATTTTCACAAGCTACATCACCACACCAGTTGATTTTGATAAATCCAGATTTATTCATGGCAATGTCTTTAAATTCATCATAGTTAGTGGCAGTATAAATCATGCTGTTGCGACGAGCCTCTGCTCTTTCATACATTTCATGTTGCATTTTATCCATGGTTTCATTAATGATATTAGCAATATCTTTTAAGTCATGAACTTGAATTTTTTCTAAAGTATCACGTCTTACAATAGTTGTGAATCCATTATCCAAATCACGACGGCCTAGTTCGATTCTAATTGGGTAACCTTTAATTTCGGCTTCAGCAAATTTATAACCTGGAGTTTTATCAGTTAAATCAACTTTATAAGTAATATCCGCATTTGCTAAGGTTTCTTTTACTTGTTCTAATTCAGTATCAACTTTACCTATTGGGATTATCATAACTTTAGTTGGCGCAATTTTAGGTGGTAATACTAATCCTCTATCATCACCATGAGTCATTATTAGACCACCTATCATTCTGGTTGTTGAACCCCATGAAGTTTGATATGGTGTTTTTAATTTATTATCTTTATCTAAGAATTCAATGCCAAAGGCTTTAGCAAAGTGCGTACCAAAGTAATGGCTGGTTCCATTTTGTAATGCTACTCCATCCCACATCATAGCTTCAATTGTATAAGTTTCTTCAGCACCAGCAAATTTTTCTTTATCGGTTTTTTTACCAACTATAATAGGCATTGCTAAATAATTTTTTTGAAAGTCTTCATATACTTTAAGCATTCTTAAGGTTTCGTTTTTAGCTTCTTCGGCAGTAGCGTGCATTGTATGTCCTTCTTGCCATAGGATTTCTCTACTTCTTAAGAATGGTCTAGTTGTTTTTTCCCATCTTACGATGGTACACCATTGGTTATAAAGAACTGGTAAATCACGATAAGATTTAATTATTTTTTTGAAATGGTCACAGAATAAGGTTTCACTAGTTGGTCTTACGCACATTCTTTCTTCTAGTTTTTCATTACCACCATATGTTACCCAGGCTACTTCTGGTGCAAAGCCTTCAACATGTTCTTTTTCAATGTTTAATAAAGATTCAGGAATAAACATAGGCATTTGAACGTTTTCATGACCTAATCTTTTAAATTCTTTATCTAAAATACTAACGATATTTTCCCATATGGCATAGGCATAGGGTCTTATTATCATACTTCCTTTAACGTTAGAATAATCTACTAAATCAGCTTTTTTTACGATATCAGTATACCATTTAGCGAAATCGACTTCTCTATCAGTTATATCTTTTATATATGTTCCCATAAATTCAACTTCTTTCTTTGTCTTTTATAGTATACCAAACAATATTGATATTTTCTATAGAAAATTCTTATGTATTAAGGGCTTCTTTAATTTTATTTATTGGTATTTCGGTGGTGTTAGATATTTCTTCAATACTCATGCCTTTTTTGTACATGTTGTTGATTATTCTTTTTTGCTCAGCTTTTTTACCATCGTTAATAAGAGAATCTTTAATTACATAGCATGCTAAATCTAAATCTTGAATTGCTTGACCGTTTTCGTCAAATCTTACTATCACAATTACCACTTCTTTCTATCTTTTTTAAACTTTTTTATGCCTAACAATGTTCATATTTTGTATATGATATCCTTATGCATTAAGAGCTTCTTTAATTTTATTTATTGGTATTTCTGTAGTGTCAGATATTTCTTCAATGCTCATACCTTTATTGTACATGTTGTTGATTATTCTCTTTTGTTCCGCTTTCTCGCCGGCGGCTCGTCCAATTTTTTCGCCTTCGGCACGACCGATCTTTTTGCCATCATTAATAAGGGAATCCTTAATTACATAGCACGCTAAATCTAAATCTTGAATTGGTTGACCATTTTCGTCAAATTTTACTATCACATTCATCACTTCTTTCCATAGTTTATTTTTTTCAGCCATAGCTTTTTGAGTTTCTCTATCGCTTGCTAGAAATTTTAAATTTCTTAGCAATCTTTTCTTTACACTTTTAGTGTATTTGATATTATCTAAATTGTCAAGATTAATCGTATATCTTGTTATAATTTCACTGATGTGATTTTTTATTTTCTTGTTATGAAATCTTTGTTTTTGAATAAGAAAATCACCAATATTGCCACTTCTATGATAAAAGACTACTTGGGTAACATTAACATTCTCAGTACTTTTCTTTTTATTTTTTAAATCAGTGTAGAGATTTATTTTATAACAAGAAGTATATAATGAATCTTTGACATCATTACCTTCAGTATAACTAGTATAGAATTCGGTAGTAACTATTTGCTCATCGCTTATTTTGAATGCTAAGTCAGCGATGCAGTATCGTTCTAAACTTAATGGTAAATGAGTATCTAGAAATTCAGTATCAATAAATTTAGATTCTGGTATTTTTGTGATATCACTTAGAATTTGTGCTCGAAATTTAGGACAGTTTTTCATTATTATTTTGGCAGGTAAATCATTAGTTATAGGTTTTTGTTCTTGTTCTTTGGGATTCATATTGATATTTCTCCTCTCGTGTTGTGTATAATAACCAAGTTTATTTAGAATGTCAAAAACACAAAATTGCGAAATTCTGCAGCATTTTTGCGTTTATTTTCGATTTTTTGCGTAGAATTTAAAAAACTACATTGTTTTTTTGCAGTTTTTGAATTTCTAACAAATTTTAATTTTTGAAAAAAGTTATTTTTAATGATAATATGATGTTAAGAAAGTGGCTGATACTATGAAAAGTGTTAATATTCTTAACTTATTTAGAAAGATTATTTGCTCATTAGTATGTATTATCAAATATACTAAAAATAGTGAATTAAAAAGCAAAGCTATAAAATATCTTAATGATTTTCTAGAGAAATATGAATTATATAATAATAAAGACAAGTATTCTTTAAATAATTGGGAAGAAATTATAAACTTTTGTAACGAATGTTATGGTGATAAAGATATTTTTGACTATGCCGAAGATGTTGAATATGGTTTAAGAGAGTTAATTGAAATATCAAATGTCAAATAAAAAGACTTAGTTTTTGTTGTAAGCCTTTCTAATCTTATCTAAAAGTTCATTATCAAATGTTTTACTTCTAATCATGGCAATCTCATATTTATAGGGAGGATATTTCTTTTCTTTAGCATCGTCGGTATCGCCAATATAAGGAGTTTCTAGAATCTTTGGGATATTATCTAATCTGGGGTTATAGATAATATTACTTAGAGTATCAAAACCAATCGTACCAAAACCAATATTAGCGTGTCTATCTTTATGGGAATTAAAAGGATTTTTGCTGTCATTAACATGAACACATTTAATTCTTGGGATTCCTATTTTTTGATCAAAGTCGTCTAAGTATTTATCAAAGGATGTTAAGTCAATACCAGCATCATTAAGGTGACAAGTATCAATACATACTCCTAACTTAGTATTATCATTAACATTATTAATTAGATATGCTAATTCATCAATGGTAATTCCTCTTTCATTGCCCTTCCCGGCCATGGTTTCTAGAAGAATAGTAACATCGTAAGGATTATCTAGGATACTATTTAGGACAGTTACGATATTATCTAGACCTTCTTCTTTAGTGATATTAACACTGGAACCAGGATGTAAGACTAAGTATTTAACACCAAGAGAGGCACATCTAGATATTTCTTGTTTTAAAAAGTTAATGGCAAACTCTCTTTTTTCAGGATCATTAGTAGCAGGATTAACGATATATGGAGCATGACAGATAACATTATTAATATCAATTTTATTTTCTTGCATTATGGCCGTAGCTTGAAGGGTCAATGTATCGTCAATATCCTTTCTTACAGTATTTTGTGGTGCTCCAGTATAGAACATAAAAGTATCGGCATTATAAGATACTGCCTCCGTAACAGATTGTAATAATTGTTTAGCTCCAAAGGATACATGGGAACCAATAATAAGCATAAAAAAACCTCTTTTCTAAAAGAGATTATATCATTTTAACACTTTAATTTCTAGCTCTAACTATTCTTAAAGTATAGCCCATTGGTCTTAAGACTCTTAAAACAGTACCTACTGAGGGCGAAATTACAGCCCTTTCGAACCTAACGATATTAGGTTGGGATATTCCCGATAGTTCTTCGAGTCTTCTTTGGGTAATGTTTTTGGCTTTTCTAATTTGGCCAATTTCTTTGATTAGATTTATTTCTTCTTGAGTCATTTCTTTTTTTCTTGCTTGCATTTTTCCACCTCAAGAAAATTATATCATGATTGATATCTCTAGTCAATTACTTTTTGTAAATTTTTAGTGAATATCCCATAGCGTTTAAAATACGTAAGGTAGTTGCTAAGGTTGCGGAATGACTAATATGTTCAAAGCGGACAATATTAGGTTGAGATACTCCAGATTTTTCAGCTAATTCTCTTTGAGTTAGCTTTAATTCGTTACGTAGTTTAATGATACTGCAGATTAATTCAAATTCATCATCATTAATAGTTTCTTTATTTATATAATTTTTAACTGTCATAATATTCCTCTTCTATAGATATTCTATCATATAAATTTAAAGAAAAAAAGATGCATATGCAATATTTAGAAATTCAAGCATTTCTTAATTGGCCAGACACGTCTGGCTAATTCCATTTTTCAACTTCTGCGTACAGCCACTTTTCTAAAGATACTTTGTCTTATACACGTATAGTACACTTGCATGATTTTGATAAAATGAATTTAATTAAATTTTAAAAATGCAGACTTCGTCTGTAATTTTGATGTGCAATAAATTAACTAATTTGTGAATGTATTTCCTAGTATATAAAGAAAAAAAGCATGATATCACGCTTTTTAATTAAAATTGTACTTTAACGTTTTGTCTTTCTTCTTCGTTTACTTCAAAGAAAGCTTGAGCTTTAAACTTAAACATACCTGCTACAATATTTGAAGGGAACATCTCAATTTTGTTATTGTATTTCATAACGATATCATTATAAAATTGTCTAGCATAAGATATTTTGTCTTCAGTAGAAGTTAGTTCACTTTGTAGTTGTTTAAAGTTTTCATTAGCTTTTAATTCTGGATAAGCCTCACTTAACGCAAATAATTTAGTAATAGCTTGAGTTAATTCACCATCAGCTTTCATTTGAGCTTCTGGAGTACTAGCTGCAAGATAAGTATTTCTAGCTTTTACTACAGCTTCTAAGGTGTCGCTTTCATGTTTAGCATATCCTTTTACTGTTTCTACTAAGTTTGGTATCAAATCAAATCTTCTTTTTAATTGAACGTCAATTTGAGCCCATTGGTCTTTTACTTTATTTCTTAGTCCAACTAAAGTATTGTAAGTGTTAATAACAAATAATACGATAATAGCGACTACAGCAATAAGAATAATAATCCACATATACATTCCTCCTATATTTAAATTTTATCATAGTTTGGTCTAAATTAAAACTTTTATTTGTGATATTTATTAAGATACGCAAGAATTTTATTATTTTTTAAAATAAACTCTGGCATTAGGAAATAGTTTAAAGTATTAAAAGATACTTTTAAAGTTTCGTTTGCTACTGTTCCTAAGTTAAAGATATTAAATTCATTATTAATGGCATACTTAATACCTTGATAATATAAATAATAAGTTATATCGAACTGCGGAAATGCTTTATTAGACAAAGTAAGATAAGATGTTACAGCATTATTAGTTTTTAATAAGATAGTAGCACCTAGGTTTATTACTTTACCTTCGGTAGATTGTTCTTCTTTTAAATTAGATATTTTAGTTTCTAAAGATACTATTTTAGTAAGATTTTTTTTACTTGAAGTATCATTATTTATTAAGGTATTTTCTTCTTTTAAGACAGATATTTCTTCTTCTAAGTTAGATATATATTTAGGATAAGAGAATTTAGTTAAGAATATTTCTATTTTATCTAGGGGTTTTAAGGTTTCATATAACTTAGTTAGATAATCTAGAGACATATCGATATCACTTTCTTTAATGATGTCATATAGATTATCAATATTATTTAAAGTTATGGGAATAGTTTCTAGAGAATATTTATTACATTCATTGATTTTATTTAATGCTTGCTGTGAGATGTTTCTTAAGAAGGTATCTAGAGAGATATTAGTTTTTAGATAAGAATGTTCTTTAATCTCGCTAGGTATTTTCTTGGCTTTTAAATTTTCTAACGTCGAGATTATATTATCATTATAAGGAATATATGGATTAAAGGATGTTTCTAGGACATTATGTTTTTTCATATATTTCTTTAAGTTAGTTAGAAAGAACTCTAGTATCTCTTTGTCTTGATAGTCAATTAAGATACCACCAGGACAAGTAAAGGTGCATTTTTTTAAGATAGCATCCTGTTCTATAAAGATGGCTCCAGCTAGAACTTTATTATTATCTTTAATGCCTAGGATGTGACAAGTGTGTCCTAGATTACTTTGAAATTCTAACCAGGATAAATCTTGATAAAAATTGGTTGGGCTAGTATTAGATAGCAATGTTTCATATTCTTTTTTAGTTAAATTTACAAACTTCATAAATTACCTCATAAGTATTATTATATAATATTCAAGTGGTTATGTTAATGAGTAAAGTAACGTCTTGACACAAAGAAACAAAAAAAAGACCTAGATATCTAGGTCAAGTAAAAACTAGTTTTCAGTATTTGTAGTTTCTTCTTTAGCATTTTTATTTAAAACATCTTTGCCTTTGTAGAACCCACATGCCATACATGCACGATGAGGTTGGATAGTAGCACCACATTTAGGACATGTAGTTAATGCTCCAACTTCTTTTTTTAAGTGAGTACGACGCATTCTTTTTTTAGTTTTACTTGTTCTTCTAAATGGAACTGCCATATTTTCACTCCTTCCCTTCATCAAGTAGAGTTCTAAAGCACTCTAATCTTGGATCATCTTTTTTGGAAAATTCATCATATAGTTCCCAACCATCACCTTTGGTTTTATTAGGTTTATCAGTTTTAGTTACTCGAATGGGAACTTCCAATACAATATTTTGCCATAAAACTTCTTCTAGGTCAAGACTATTTTGCATATTTGTACGTAAATTTTCTTCTGTTTGTTTGTCTTCGTCTAATATTTCGGTGATATGAGTATTAAATGGATAATCAATAAGCTCGGTCGTATTAGCGTCGACTAATTTCATTGTTCCGGATATATCGCCGTCAAAGATAACTTCTTTGGTAATATTATAATAAATGCGGCCAACAACATGACAGTCATTTAACTTTTTAATCGTTGTGTGTTTTAAGTAATCTGGTCCAAATGAGATATGTTGATCAATTTCTATTCCTCGTTCACTAATTTTATTTAAGTCAAATCGCATCATAATTAAGTCCTTTCTAGTAGCTAGATTATATCGCAAGTTTCTTATTTTGACAATTGCTTTGTTAAGGTTTGTGCGTTTTTTATACTATCTTGGATAGCTATATTATTTAAATAATTAATGGTATCTTCACTACTCCATTTACCAAGTTTAATATTATTGATTAAGATATTAAGATCTCGCTTGCTAATATTTTTAATTATATCTTGGTTCATGAACTCATAGTTTTTCTTATTTAAATAGAATAAAGTATCTAATTTACCTAACATATAGTATTCCCAGTTAATATTAATATTATCTACTTTACTTCTTAGATCATAGAAGAATAATTGATAGTCCTTAGTATGGAAAAGGATTGGATAGCAAGTGTTAGCCATAGAGATTAGTTCTTCTTTTAAGAAAGATTGAAGTTTTAATATGTCTGTACGACATCTAAGTTCGGCATTACTAGCTTTATTAATGTAAAATACTTTCTTATATTCTTTTAAAAAGTGAATATATAGCTCAACTATTTTAGTTATTCTTTTGATATACTTGGCGTCAATATCCTGATTTTCAAGCATATGTTTTTGTAATTCATTATCTAAATGAGTCCATGATTTTATAGATTTATCTAAGTAAGACGCTTTCGGGGACTCTTCATCATTATTATTTAATTTCATTTATTTTCTCCTCATCGCTTATAATTTTAGCACTTTTTTCACCTTTAGTCAAATTTACTTGCATTATTTAAGAGATTAGGTATAATTATCTTGGATGTGATTTTATGAATATTATTGGGTTAGTGGCGGAATATAATCCTTTACATAATGGGCATATTTATCAAATTAAGAAAATTAAAGAAATCTTCCCCAACTCAGTTATCGTGTTGGTTTTAAACGGATATTTTTTAGAACGGGGGGAAATATCTTTTTTAAGTAAGGAAGATAAGGTTCGATATGCTTTGGATAATGGGATTGATATAGTCTTAGAGTTACCGGTGGTGTTTGGGTGCCAAGCAGCAGATATTTTTAGTTATCAAAGTATTTATCTTCTTAATAAGCTTAATATTGATACGTTAGTGTTTGGTAGTGAATCTGGTGATATAAAGGCCATGAAGAAAATTGGGATAATGCAACAAGATAGTGGATATAATAAGCTTGTAAAAGATTATTTAAATAAGGGGTTAAATTATCCAACGGCTATGGCTAGGGCTTTGGATATTGATTTTGAGTTTAATCCGAATGATTTACTAGGGATATCTTACTTAAAGGCGATTGATAAGATAAATCCAAGGATTAAAGCAGTTACTATTAAAAGAACTAGTTCTTACCATGATTTAGAGAGTAATAGTAATATTATAAGTGCTTCAAATATTAGGAATAAGTTTTTAAGTAACGTTGATGTTTCCCCATATACACCCTACTTTGCTAGTATGATTAAACCTAATATGGATTTATATTTTAAAGTATTAAAATGTAAAATTTTAACAGATACGAAGTTAGATAGTTATTTAGATGTAACAGAGGGATTAGATTATCGTTTAAAGAAAGTTATAAGGGAATGTAATTCGTTAGATGAATTAATTAATAAGTTAAAGAGTAAGAGGTATACTTATAATAAGATTAGTAGAACTTTAGTGCATATATTACTTGGTATAACACCTGATGTTAATGCTCAAGATAGTTATTTAAAAGTTTTAGGGTTTTCTAAGGCAGGAAGTAATTATTTAAAGAGTTTAGATATAGATTTTAACTTATATAAGCATCATTCTTTATATAAGTATGAATTAAATAGTAGTATGATATATGATTTAATTAATAATACAGATACTTATAGTTATGAATCTAAAAATAAGCCGGTCATTAAAGACTAGCTTATTTTTTATCTTTTTAGGTTGTTTTCTTCTGAATCTAACATATAATTTGCATATATTTCTTTAAAGCATTCATTATCTAATGCATATAGTTCATTGATTTTTTCATTAATTTCCTTTGATGGTATTTTATTATCTTTAATATATTTTGCTAATTTGGCATGAGCAAGCATATCAATATTTTTCATTGCTTCTTCGTCTACACCATGCTCAAACATAAATTTAGCTCTGGCATCATTATATGCTTCTTTAATCTTATCATCTAAGTCTAACCAACGACGAATATAATAACGGGGGTTAAGCAACCCCTCACCAAATAAAACTTTTGGACCTGAGATAGCAAAACTGTTAAAATCACTGCATGATCTAGCTTCAGCTGTTAATTCTTCAGCAAAAATTTTATCTAATTGGCTTTCTAAAACCAAGACAAAATTTGCCTCACATTTATTTATTATCGAAACATATTTATCAGCTGCAGTATACAACCTTTCAAGTTCAGGTGATTGATTTCTTATATGTGTTATAAGTACATCATCATCTTCATCAGGAAATACTACAGACATATAATCTTTAACAGCATTTGCTTCTTCTTGATGTTTGTCTACTTCGTCAATATAATACTTTTTAATAATTTCATCTACCCTTGCCAAGAAATTATTTTGGTATTTTTTTGAAGGAGATTCATTTACAATAAAATTATGGAACTTAACAATGCTATCATACTTAGTAAAAAGATGAAAATAAGGGCTCATTTTGTGATCAAAAGATTCTTCTAAACGCTCTTTTTCTCGTTCAGCTTCAAATTCTGCTCTAGCTTCCTCACGTTCTTTAGCTTCACGAGCTTTGATTTCTTCTTCACTAGGAAGACCAACTGCTTCAAGTTCTTTAGATTTTATCATATCTTTAACATTACGATAAGCGACATTTATTTCATTCATTTTTTTAATGTCTTCATGAGTTGGATGAAGGTTAAGACGATTTCGCACTTGTATTTCTTGATATCTTTTTTCAACTTCTTCTAGAGTAGCTTCTTCTGATACTCCTAAAATTTCATATGGATTATAAATCATTTTAAATATCCTCTACTTTCTAATTAAATAATATCGTATTCTTGTATAAAATTCAACTGTTTTCTATCTTTTTAGATTATCATCCTCAATGTTTGTCATGTAATATGTGTACGCCTCTCTTAAAAAAACATCCACATTTTTTTCAATTTGCTCTAATGTTTCATCATAATTAAGTGAGTGCTCGTTAACATAATTTGCTAAGTTCTTATGAACTGTGTAATCTATTTTTGACATAGCTTCTTCATCAACACCATATTCACTCATAAATTTAGCTCTCGCAATATTATATACATCTCTAATATTATCGTCTAGATCTAACCATTTAAAAATTTCATATGACATTAATGTAGCCCAATAAGTAATTGAAATTTTTTCTAAGTTGTTGAATGTCACGTGGTAAAATTCAATATAATATTTGTTAGCTTGAACTTCTAATGTCAATTCTTCAGTATTGATTTTGTCTAGTTGAGCTAATAGTAATGGTTTAAATTGTTCTTCGATAGACTTCATTTTAGAAATATATTCATCACGAGCAAAATATATTTCTTTGTTTTGATTAGCCAAATTAATATACTCCATAATAACTTTATCTAATCGCCCTAAAAAATTATTTTTATATTTTTTAGAAGCCAATTGAGAGGTGATTGCTTCATGAAGCATTGTAAGGTCACGATATGAGGCTTTAACTCTATAATATTCGGCCTCTTTATTGCGTCTTTCTTCTGCTTTATCTCGTTTTTCACGCCATTTTTGCCAACTCGCTTTATCTGCCTCTTGATCATAATCACTGTTTGCTCTAGCTGATTCTTGGCCATAATCATAGTTTGTTTCGTTGTACGTATTTTCAGTAGTAACATTCTTTGAATTTTTTATGTTTTCGAAGGCAGCATTTATTTGTTTCATCTTTTCTGCTGCTTCAGCAGTTGGATTAATATCTGGATGGTATTGCATGGCTAGTTCACGGTATTTCTTTTTTATTTCTTCTAAAGAAGCATCTTTAGATACTCCTAAAATTTCATATGGATTATTATACATTTTACAAATCTTCCCCTTTAATTACCACATATCATAGCATAAAGTTTCATAAAAGTCAAATTGCATACAAAAAAGCTAGGAGATTATCCTAGCTTATCATTAACAATATTATAGATTTCTTCATGGATATCTAAGATATCACGAAGTTTATCACCATTAACACATTTAATTATTTGGTGATTATTCATACTAGCGAGTTCTAAATAAGCTTCTTCACTAGTTTTTAAGTAACTTAGGGAAGATTCATGCTCATCAGTACCAATGCGTCCTCTTTTTAATTCAACTACTTTTTTATAGGGCATATGAAGTAAGATGGTTAAATCAGGTTTTGGTAACTCTAGTAAGTTATATTCTAGAGTTTCTAACCATTTATATAGTTTTAATCTTTCTTCTTTATCTGCTATTTTACAACCTTGGTGAGCCATGTTAGATTCGACATAACGGTCGATTATTAAGTCATATCCGTCACGTAGGTAACTTTCAATTGTAGTTAAGTTATATCTTCTATCAGCAGCGTAATATAGGGCCGCTACTTTAGGATCAACGTTTACTGCCCCTTCACTAAACCAACAGGGAGTTATATAATCTTTACCTAAATATGGACCACCAACTATTTTACCAGTAGGTGTTTCATACATAGGAAATCTAAGACGTTCAACTTTTTTACCTTCTCTTTTTAGTCTTTGAACTAAAAGGGAGGTTTGGGTTTCTTTGCCGGAACAATCAGTTCCTTCAATTACAATAATTTTACCGCGCATAAATCCTCCTTTATTAGTTTTATTTTATCAAAAAAGATATTATTTGTATACATTTGTACTTAAGTTACATGTCAAGTATACTGGTTATTTTTTGTTTTATCTTAGTAACATCTTCTAAGTTAATTACTTCTTTTAAGATAGTTTGTTTTTGTAAGAGTTTTAGTTTTTCTTCGTATTCAGTTAGTTTTTCAGTTACGTTTTTAATCGCATTATGAACGGCAGTACGAGAAATGTCAAGGTTCTCTGCAATTTCTCCTAGAGAATAATCGTCTTGGTAATAGTATTTAAAGATTTCTTTTTCTCTTTTGGTTAGTAAAGATTCATATAAATCAAATAAATTATTAAGTTCTACTCTATCCATTAAAATAATCCCTCTATTTTCTTATTTTTATCAATTTTCATATTTAAATAGGCCGCATTTTTATTTAGGCCTGGCATGGTTAGGATGTTACCCATATAGACTATGATAAAGCCGGCACCGTTAGATATTTTGATATCAGTTACGTTTATTTGGTAGTCTTTGGGGTATCCTAGAAGTTCTTTGTTATCACTTATTGACATTGGTGTTTTAGCAACGCAGATTGGCATCTTATCTAAGTTAAGGCTTTCTAAGAGTTTTATCTCTTCTAAGGCTTTATTAGTATATTTAACGGCGTTGGCATGATAGATGTTCTTAGCAAGACAAGCGATTTTTTCTTCAATAGATGCATTAACATCATATAATCTTTTAATCTTTTCTTTATGACATAGAGTTACTACTTTCTTAGCAAAATCTAGACTACCTTTAGAACCTTCTAGATAAGAATTATTAACAACAAATTCTAAAGCCTTAGATTGAACGAATGATTTAACTAAGTTTATTTCTTCTTCATAGTCAGTATTAAATTTATTTAGAACAACTAAGATATTAGATGTGTATTGTTTTAAGTTAGATATATGACATTCTAAGTTAGATAAGCCTTGTTTTAAAGAGTCTAAATCTAGATTAGTAAGAGATTCTTTCTTAACCCCACCATGATGTTTTAAACTACGAATAGTTACATTAAGAACGATTAGGGAAACATCTAGGTTACCTTCTTGGGCGGTAATATCGAGGAATTTTTCAGCTCCTAAATCAGCCCCAAAGCCAGCTTCAGTCACAACATATGAAGCATGGTTTAAAGCCATTTTGATTGAAGTAAGAGAAGAACAACCATGGGCGATATTGGCAAAAGGTCCACCATGGACTAAGGCAAGGTTTCCTTCGAGCGTTTGAACAGCATTGGGGTTAATGGCGTCTTTTAAGATAATAGCTAAGGCATCAGTTGCGTGCAAGTCTTGAACATAGATTGGTTTATCTAAGTCATTAAAACCAACAATCATTTTGGATAGTCTGTTTTTTAAATCTTCAAAGTCTTTACTTAGGCATAAAACAGCCAT
>OGPT01001267.1_pt1 | contig 23707 bp, 24 predicted proteins | sample 1552951 | NCBI WGS metagenome assembly OGPT01 (sample SAMEA2580224, study PRJEB22360) | human gut metagenome | biome: human gut; feature: human-associated habitat; material: faeces | place: Denmark | collected 2008/2010
GGAACGCTGCAGCAGGCTCGATAAAGCTCCTTATGTCTGCAATGGCTGTGACAAGCAGATTTCCCACTGTACCATCGCACATAAGTACACTTACAATGCCAGATTTGCTGACCGCAAATATCGGGAATGCCTTAAAGAGTCCCGTTCCGGTATCAGTATGACCAAGCATGAACTTCACCGGAAAGACAGGATCATCAGTCCTCTGATCGAGCAGGGACAGTCTCCTTACCAGATCATTACAAACCATCCGGAACTGGAGCTGTCTGTCCGCAGCGTTTACACCTATCTCGACATGGGAATCCTGACCGCAAGAAACATTGACCTGAAGCGTAAAGTGAAGTTCAAACCACGCAAGATACACAAAACACAGATCTCTGACCGCCGTGTTTTCCAGGGCAGGACTTACACCGATTTCCAACAGTTGGGACTGTCTTCCTTTGTGGAAATGGATACCGTGCATTCCGCCTCCGGATCGTCAAAAACACTGCTTACTTTCTTTTTTACAAGGGAAAAGCTGTTTCTTGCTTTCCTGATGAACCGTAACACAGAGGGTGCTGTAAGGCTTGTCTTTGACCGGCTGGAAAAGCGCTTTGGTACTTATGATTTTCAGACATTGTTTGAATACATTCTTACCGACAGGGGCTCGGAGTTTGGTAATCCCGAATCTCTGGAAACCGGGTTTACAGGGATCCAGCGTACCAGTATCTATTACTGCGACCCTATGCGCAGCGGGCAGAAAGGCGGTCTGGAGCAGGCGCATACCATGCTCCGGATGATTCTGCCGAAAAAGACAAATTTTGAGTTCCTTACCCAGTGGGATGTCAAGCTGATCGTGAGCCATATCAATTCCACACCGAGAGAAAGCCTTCAGGGCAGAACACCTTACGATGTGGCACTGGAAACTCTGGGAGAAGAAACCCTGAAAGCATTTCAGCTCAGGCGGATTGCCCCTGATGAGGTCAATCTGACGCCCAAGCTGATACGCTTCAACCAATAATTCATTGAAAAACCTGCTGTCAGACTGGAAGTAAACATTTCACATTTTTATAATGTGGCTGGTGGAATTTAGTCTAGCACACCGAATTCCAGTAGCCTATTTAGCATGTCTAGAAATCGAGAAAATTTCGATAAGTTACATTAATTATAGCAGAAAACGAGAGATTTAGTCCAAAAATTTCTTGTTAAACCAGCAAAATTTAAATCACGATGGAATTTACTCTTGCACTGGAATTTACTTTTTCAAGTCAGCTTTTTTTCTTGCTTTTTTCTACATTTCCTATAATAATGTAAAAAAAGATAAATATTTTTTATAGAACTACCGATATATATTCTGTAATCTAATGAAACGGATTTTCATCCCCGCATAACGAATTACTTCTTATTATATTAAGACAGTACTGCATTATGATTTCAAGGAAGAAAGGAGGGGAACATCTATGGCAGCCATTGACAGCGCCTACCAGTACTATCTGAGTACCTATGGCAATTCGACTGTATCGCGCTATGACACGCACAAGAAAAGCCAGCTGCGTGACACCTATAATAAAATTGTAAAAACAAATAAAGAATCCCCTCTGTACAAAATCAAAAACCTTGGGGAAGCGAAAAAATATGCGATTGATATCAAGGAAAGTGTCGGAGACATCCAGCATATCGCAGCTTCACTTTCAAGCAGCGACCAGGGCATTGAAAAAGCTTTTTCCAAAAAGATCGCCCAGTCTTCGGACGAAGATGTCGTAACCGCAGAATACATTGGAAACGACGACACTCCGGATACAACTACCTTTCATATAGCAGTAAAGCAGTTAGCAGCAGAACAGATTAACCGTGGAAATTACCTTCAGCCGGATCGCTATCAGTTTACACCCGGCATTTATTCCTTTGACCTGAACACGAATACGAATTCTTATGAATTTCAGTTTTCTGTCGACCGTAAGGATTCCAATGCAGATGTCCAGCAAAAACTGATGCAGTTGATCAATCACTCGAAAATCGGCATCAATGCCTCCATGGTCCAGAACAGCAAAGGAGATAATGCACTTGTGCTCTCCTCCAGCCAGACCGGCATTGCAGATGATGAAGACTATCTGTTCCAGATCCTGCCGGATGCAAGTTCCTCCTCCATGCACGCTATGAAGCTTTTAGGAATCAATCAGATTGCGCAGAAAGCCGGGAATTCTTCTTTTGTTTTAAATGGGAAAGAACATTCCTCCTACTCGAATTCATTTATGGTAAATAACCAGTTTAATCTGACATTAAACGGAACCAGCAAGGATGGCTCAGCGGCAACGATCGATTTCAAGACAGATGCCGATGCCGTTGCGGACAATGTCAGCAGACTCGCCAATGCTTATAACGAAGTGATCAGGATCGGTCATTCGTATTCTGATGCCCAGCGTCCTAATAAGCTCGTCTCTGACATGAGCAGTGTTGCAAAAGACTACCGCAATGAATTAGAAGCGATGGGATTGGAATTAGACGCCGATAATTATCTGCATATTGACCGCAGTCTTCTGTATGATGCCGCAACTGCAAAAGATGCGCAGGATAATTTTGCGATCTTGAATCAATTTAAGGACACATTAAACAGCAAAGCAGCAGAGGCGTCTATTGACCCGATGAATTACGTGAACAAAATTATTGTAGCCTACAAGAACCCCGGACATAATTTTGCGACACCATATATCACTTCGATCTACTCCGGGATGATGTTAGACCGCTATTGTTAAAAAGACTGTCACATGAATCAGTTTTCATGCAACAGTCTTTTTTATGCGATCGTCTCTAAAATCGTCTCTATACGATTTACATAAGAATGATGTTGTTTCACTTTCTCATAGCCGTTACGGGCAATCTCCCTACGCTCCTTCTCATGTTCCAGATAATAGCCCGCTTTCTCTGCCAGATCTTCCACACCGTCAAAACATATCAGGTCTTCCCCTTCCTTAAAATAAAGAGGGATCTCCGCCTGATAATTTGTCATCAGAAATCCTCCTGCCCCCAGTACATCCCATATGCGGAGCGGAATCCCGCTTTTAATATTGGGGATCGTGAAGTTCAGGTTTATTTTCGACTCGTGGAACACTTTTGGCATCTCGCTCCAATAATCGACAGAGCCGCAGTACTGCACTCTCACAAGATCCGAGACATTGCTGTTACTGTACACATTCACATGGAAATGTTTTGACAGTTCAATCAGCGCGCGCCGTCTCTCAATCTCTGCGATTTTAAACCCAAGCACCGTTGTCTGGAAGATCAGTCCGAGATCTGAGAAAGAACCCTCCGACTTTTCCAGCGAAAAATGCTGTTGCAGCTGTTCTAAAATATCCGTTGTGAGCATTGGTTCCACGATATTTGCACCACTGATGTTAAGCTGTGCTTCCATCACCGCATCAAAATAGCCTCTCAGATATTCCGGCAGCGTAGGCTTGATCCTGTCGTAGGAATTTCTCTCATAAAGGCTTCCCACGAATGCAATGTCACCGCCGTATTTTACACTGTCCTCTGACTTCTGTAAAATCGCATCAACCCGGTCAGCATCCACTGCAAGCGGAAGATACCAGATATGTTTTACTCCCATCTCTTTAAATTCCAGATAGTTTGTTTTATCAAACGTAAAAATGTAGTTGCAGTCGTTAAAAACAGAGACATGATACATGCTGATCAGTGGATTGTCACACGTCCATGACACATATTTTACGCCCATTTTCTGGCAGGAATTTGAGATCAGTGCAAAATAATTGACCGTAAACACCATATCATAATGATTTTTTTCCATCATTGCTTCGATTTCCGCCTCAAATTCGGGATCAATGTCATAATTTCCAAGTTCCTGCTCAATATTGTCCACCGTATGTCCTAACAGGCGGAATGTCTGTTCAATATCCCGGTAATTGTATGCCTTCCAACGGTACATTAAAATGCGCATTAATTCTTTGTCCCTCCATCTTTTACAGCATATGATCTTCAGTCAAAATAGCACTCGCGGATATACTCTGCCCTGTTTTTCCACGTATGCCCCTCTTTTGCGGCACGATATCCACAATCTGCCAGCTCCTGCATGTGGGAGCTGTGGCCAAACAAGTCAAATACCCGTTCCGGCAGTGTCTGCAATTCCTTTAAGGAAAACATCACAAGTTCTTTTCCATCCGTAAAGGTTCTGCGCAGGTAAGTGGAATCATCTGTCACCACCGCCGCGCCTGCAAGCATACCATTAAAAATACGGTCGTGCGCACCTGCTTTAAACCAGGTCATGGTGTTTAACACAATTTTGGAATCATTCATAAGCGGAAGGATCTGTGGTGCAGGCACTTTCCCTCCATACGTCAGATACGGATTATCGCTCCATTCACACTGATCCCAGCCAACCCCATATGCAGTCACATGAATACCACTCTCCACAAGGATACGCACCGCCTGCTCCCGGAAAAAAGAAGTCGCATAGGAATCCAGAAATCTCATTTTTACAATAATCTCCTGCAAACGCCCGTCAGATATGTCTCCACGCACAGTTTTCACATATGCTTCTATCGCCTGTTCCGTCGTCTGTTCCGGGTGCTGTACCAGTTCTCCCAGCACCGACCGCATCATCTCCTCACCGTCAACTTCCGGGATGGAATGAAGATCCGGGATCATCTTTGCGACCGTGTAAACCGGAAGTGCTCCTGCATAAAGCACATCTATCTTCCGTTCCTGCAAAGGCTTGTGCTTATGCCCTAATTCCACACCTGCATGTGGAAGGAAATCTGTCTGACGGATGTTTTTGAAAAAACGCCGGATATATTTCTCATGATTGCGGTCTGTGCAGAGGATCACTGCTGTTTCCGGCATATTGCAAAGCGGTTTCTCATAATGAAACGGATGATCCATGAGAATGTCAATATATGGGATATGAAAATAATTCCATATATTATGTTCTTCCGGTTTTTTCTCTTCATCCTCCGCTGCTTCAGACTGTTCAAAAGAAAGATTGTATCCGAGGTTATTAAATGTCACTACTGCAAATTCCTGTGATTCATCCAGAAGGCGGAGCAGCATCTTTTTGCTCACTTCCTCATTTGCAGTGTGATACACAAATGTCCCATATCCCATGGATTCAAATGCCTCGATCAAATGATCTGTAAATAAATCAAGCGTGTCATAGACACCTTTAAAATAAATGATTGTCTTCAAATCTTTGCTCCCATTCATTTCCTGTCTGCCAGAAACGTTATCTGTCCAAATATTCATCCACATCATCCGGTCCGACTTTTGCATAAGGCATTCTTATGTATTTTCCATCCTCCAGATTCAGATCCTCCAGATTTCCGCCCGTGGCAAGTGCAAAAGAAAGTTCCAACATTCCCTTTGCCTGTCCTTCTTTGTCATTATAGACGGTACCGACCATCTCGCCATTCTTCACTGCCTCAAGTCCAACGTCCGTGCCGTCGATCCCGACTACTACCGGCCATTCCTCCCGGCTTAGGTCTGAGGCCTTCAATGCATCGATCGCCCCCACTGCCATATCGTCATTGTTTGCGATCACTAACTCTATTTTATTGCCATTCTGGCTCAAAAGCTGTGTCATTTTGTTCTGTGCCTGTGCACGGTTCCAGTTAGCAATGGCATAACCCAGTTTTTCCACCTCAATCCCGCTGGAAACAATCGTATTCACCGAGTATTCCGTGCGGACTATTGCATCCTGATGCCCCGGCTCCCCCTCAAGCACAACATACTGATAGACTCCGTCCTGATTTCTGTCGACCGATGGATCCTGTAAAAAAGCCGCTGCGGCAATCTGTCCTTCCATCATTCCAGATTCAAATGCCTTCGCCCCCACATAATACAATTTATCCCAGCGCTCTAAATCCTCTTCCACCAGCTCACGGTTGAAGAAAATGACAGGGATATCATTTTTCTCCGCGAGATCAATGACCGTTGTAGGATCCGTACGATCCACTAAGTTCACACAGATAATGTCGCATCCATCCTGTGCCATAGCTTCCACCTGATTGTTCTGTGTCGCCTGACTCTGTGACGCATTATAGACTTCCACATTAATGGCGATTCCTGTCTCCTCTTCCTTCGCTGCTGCATAGGTGTTAAAATCTTCCATCAGCTCAGAAAGAAAAGCATCATACTGATCATAAAGTGTCACGCCGATCTTGATACTTTTCACCTGTGTATTTCTCTCCGGCAGTTCACATCCCACAAGCATTGATGCACCCAATGTCAGGATCAATGCACCTGAAATCCTCTGTTTTGCACTTCCCATGCCATACCTTCTCTCTTTCTTCCTGTTTTATCCACACCATGATCCCTCTGATTCACTGCACGATCGGGAATAATGTCTTCTGGTTCTCCTCATCATACAGATTCTGCCTGTTGATCACAAGACTGTCCACCGTCGTGCTTTCTGCACTGGAAAACTTGTATTTGATTTGTTCCGCAATCGTATGTACGCTCTGGTATCCCATGTTAAATTCATTTGGTACTACAAGCGACTTAATTATGCCTTTGTCCAGATAATATACCGTTTTATCCGAACACCCTTCCCCATAAATCATAAACTGTCGTTTATAACTGGTATCCGCCTGCAGATAATCCACTGCTGTTTCTGTCTCCGCATTTCCCAATGTGATCAGAATATCCACCGGTTCATCTGCCTGTTTTGTCACAAGTTCCGATGACAGATTCTCCCCCTGACCGGATAAAATCCAGCCCGGCTCTATGTTCTCATCCTCCAGCAGCTTTTTCACGCTGCCAAGCCTCTGCTGCATGGAAAGCTGATTCTGGTTTCCGCTGAGAATTCCAATTTTTTTCTCAGATAAAGAATCCCCATAATCCTGCAAAACTGTCTGTGCCAGTGCTTCACCAATCCAGAGATTATCCGGGGCTGTCACGGAATAAACTCCCTCCGACACCGCATCTGTTTCCAATAACATCACCGCTACAGAAGAATCTATTTTCTCAAAAACTGCATATGTGTCCTCACTTGAGACAAGCTGTACGATAATTCCATCTGCTCCATTCTCCACTTCACGCTCGATCAGCGCCTTTTCTTCATCTTCACTCGCAAAGACACCGGTGGAAACATAATTTAACTGAATATCGTCATCTTTCGCTGCCTGCTCCAGTCCCTCGCGCATTGCGATCCAGCGGTCATTGTTGCTGTCGTTGACGATCACAGACACACTGTATTTTTTCTCTTCTTTATTCACTCCAAGCATGCCAGCGGATGTCCAGACAATCGTCACTACCAGGGCAAGAATGAGCAATCCAAAATAAATCCTATTTTTCTTCATTGCTCTTTCCCCCTTTCAGTTCCTGCATCTTTCCGTTTTCCAGCAGTTCCAGTTTTTCCGGTTCATATGGAATATACGGCAAATGGATACGAATGGTGGTTCCCTCATCCGGCATACTCTCGATTTCAAGGCCATATGGCTTGCCAAACCGCAGACGGATACGATTATGTACATTGATCACACCCACACCGGAACCATGCTTTCTCACACGGTTATTGTCGGTCAGAAGCTGTTCCACCATATCCTGCGGCATACCAAGTCCGTTATCGCTGACTTCTATATAAATATCGTCCTCTTTCCGGTAACCTTTTACATGGATCTCGCCTTCACCGTCCATTCCTTCCACGCCATAATAAATCGCATTTTCCAACAGCGGCTGCACCACGAGTTTTACCGTACAGCAGTGCAAAATTTCCTCCTCTATGGAAAAATCAATTGCAAAACTGTTTTTATATCGAATTTTCTGGATATTCATGTAATTCTTTGCGTGTTTGATCTCATCTTCAACACTGATGATCGTTTTTCCGCGGCTTAGACTGATACGGAACAGACTCGCAAGCTGCGTGATCATAAAGACTGCATCCTCGTAGCGTTCGCCCTCGATCATCCATACAATGGAATCCAGTGTATTATACAAAAAGTGTGGATTGATCTGTGACTGCAATGCATCCAGTTCACTTTTTCTTTTTTCTTCCTGTTCATACAAAATATCATGCATCAACTGGTTAATCTGTTCTACCGTAGAGCGCAACGTCTTTCCCAGATGTTCTACTTCCAACGATCCGCCTACATATATAGTAGGATTCAGATTTCCCGCTTCCCATTCTTTGACAGATTCATTCAGACGCTGTAATGGTTTTGCGATTCTTGCAGACACAAGCTGATTGATGATAATAATCATCAGCATCGACAACGCCATCAACATAATCACAAACATTCGCGTACCGTAAAGTCCCATATTAAAGGCGCTCATTGGCACAACGCTCACAATTTTCCAGCCGGTATAGCTTACCGTCTTGACGGTGATAAGTCTCTTTTCCCCCTGAAAAATCTCCTGATGGGAACCGTCATCATAATGAACCGCCTCAAGATTATTTTCCTCATAAAGATTCGTGTAAATCAGTTTCTGCTTCGGATGATAGATAATCTCACCATCGCTGTCCATCAGATAGACATATTCCGATGAATTATCTGTATTTGCCTTATTAAAAAGCTGCTCAATGCTGCTGTAGTTCATATCAACCAGCAAAACACCCAGCGTAGAATTTCCGTTGCTTGTCAGTTCCACTGCACGGCTTAAGGAAACAACCCAGTAATAGCGGTAAGTTGCATTATCAAACAGATTCTGTACATGTGGAGTGGAAAAATGCAGGTTTTCCATCTGATCCACCGCATTGACAAACCACTCCTGATCGACAATGTCCGAATTATCCTTCTCATTGGTGACCGGTGCTGCTGCAACCAGTTTACCATCGTTCGTATAACATGCGATACTGATCAGGTTATCTTTATTCGCCTCATATAAAAGGTTCATCTCCTCATCCACTGAATCCACTGCAAGATCCTTATCCTTAATGACACTATAGTACATCGCATCCGAAATGCGCCGCATGTTTCTAAGATACGTTTCCAGATTGATGGCAGTCTGATTCAAAAGCTGCTCCGAGCTTTCGATTGTCATGTCCTCCATTCGATTGACAAAACGATTATAAAGCGTCACGCCAAGAATCCCCATACTGCATACAGAGATAATCGTAAATGAAACCGATATCGTAAACTGTATCGTCTGGGGTTTGACACGTTTTGCAAGGTATTCCGCTATTTTCCGGTAAAATTTTTCTATTGTTTTCACTTTTCGCCCAACTTACCTGCCTTATATTTTGATGGTGACATTCCAAATTGTTTTTTAAACACATAGCTGAAATAGTTCGGATCAGAATATCCAACTTTTTCTGCAATAATATAAGTTTTCTCGTCTTTCGTCAAAAGCAGATCCACTGCCTGCTCCATGCGATAGTCCGTGAGATAATTGATAAATGTTTTTCCGGTTTCCTTCTTAAAAACAGTGGAAAAATATGCTGCACTCACATTCAGATAACTGCATATCGTCTCAATACTCAACTCCTGATCTGCATAATGCTCCTTCACATACTCTACTGCTCTTGTCACAAAAGATTTTGTGGTGTCCTGACGTTCATTTGTCACCTGGCGCTGCATCTTCATACAGTTTTCCTTCAGCCATGCACCAAGCGCATCTGTGGATTCCAACTGTAATGCCTGATTATATAAATCGCTGTTGTTGCCAAACACTTCGTCCATGTTAATCTGGTTATTGCTTCCAAACCGGAAAATTTCTGCAATCAGTTCCATGACAAGAATCCGGTAGTTCTGCAGAGACATTCTCGTCTTTGCCATCTGCCCCGTAAACTCTGCAATTGCTTCCTCCAACGGCTCCTGCTCGCCCATCTTGACTTTCTTTAAAATTTTCTCGATGTAAGCTTCCTCCCAGTGTTCATCCACGCTCTCCTGTGGATCCATCTCTGCGATATTGATGGCTCTTGTATTTCCATATAAAACACGATAAGAGGTTGCATTCTTTGCACCGTGATAAGAGAGTGAAAGCTGCGAAAGCTGATTGCACACATGACCGATTCCCGCGGTGACAGTCGCCTTGCAGACACGCTTTGCCATTTTGCAGAACCGATCCATATCATCGGTAAAATGTGTGACGCTGTCCACATCGGAAAGCTGTGCGATCACAAGGATATCTCCAAGATAGGTCACCGTCCTGCAATTCCATTTTTCGGTCAACTGTTCCTCCGCAAGTTTTTTCACAGAGACAGTGAGTAAAAATGGATCAATTGGCACATTTTCCGGATTCGTTGTACTGATATGTAAAACAGTGACCACATAGTATGGTCCTGTCAGGTTGATCTGATAGTTTTGCACATACCTTTCAATCTGTGACTCCGGGATTCTTCCTTCAATCAGCGAAGTATAAAAATTCTCCTGTAAAACAGGAAGACTTTCCATATAATATTCCCGCAGTTTGTCGATATTTCTTTTTTCGTCCAGCTCTTTATCGAGGTTGACCTTGATCCGCTCAAACACTTCCCGCAGTTCATTGGAATTGATCGGTTTTAAAATATACTCCTCGGCCTCAATTTTAATTGCCTCTTTCGCATACTCAAATTCATCAAAGCCGGAGAAAATGATCACTTTCACTTTCTGGTAGAGTTCTTTGAGCTTTTTGCAGAGTGTAAGTCCGTCCATATATGGCATCTTGATATCTGTCATGACCACATCCGGCTGCAGTTCCTCCGCCATTTCCAACGCCTCCACACCATTTCTGGCATAGCCTGCAATGGAAAATCCCATGCTCTCCCAATCGAGTTTTTTCATGATGACTTGAAATACTTCTTCCTCATCATCTACAAGTAAAACGGTATATTGGTTCATAATTTCTGCCCTTTATTTTCTTTTATTTCTTTTCCATCTTTCTTTATGCACCGTATTTGTCATTCATTTTTTTCCACAAAACGCCAAAAATAATCGTACAGATTACAATCTGTGCCAGTGCGACATAAAGATCCACAAAAAGAAGAAACGTCATTACAAGTGTTGCAAAACCAAAAAAGAGAATGAGCGCTCCACCTTTTTTTGCATACGCCTTTTCATCTTTTACCGGTTCTTTGTTCTTTCCCCGAATGGTTGAAACGTCCTGCAAAATCATCAGTTTCAATCCATAATACATACAGATCACAAATAAAAGTAATGGAATTCCTGCCTGTTCTAAAATTGTCTGTGTTGTCATTCTTTTTCTCCCTTAAGTAATAATAGCGGCTGAAAAGCTCCAGCCGCTATTATTATAATATAAAACTTATGATGATTCAAAATGATTTGTACTTTATTATTTCTTAGCAACGTATTTTCTGATATCAAGAGAAATAGCTACGAAGATTACGATACCAATTGCAATGTACTGTGCGTTTGCATCTACTCCTAAGTACTGTAATGCTGCTTTTAATAACTCGAATACAGCAACACCGATGATAGCGGAAGAAACTTTACCACGTCCACCTGTAACGGATACACCACCGATCGTACAAGCTGCGATCGCTTCCATTTCGTAACCATATCCTAAGTTAACGGATGCACCACCGGCTTTTGCGCCAAGCATGAAACCTGCAAGACCATACATAGCTGCTGCTTTCATGTAGATTAAGATCATAGTTGCTTTTACAGGAACACCAGCAACTTCTGCTGCCTGTGGGTTACCACCGATCGCATACATATATTTTCCATGACGTGTCATGTTGAAAATGAACCATGTGATAACTGCTACTAAAATTGCGATCCAGATCAGCCAGCTGATTCCAAGGAATTTGCCGTTTGCGATATCTGTGTAGGATTTTACATAACCACCAAGTGGTGTAGCTCCTGTGTAGATCAGTGAAATACCATAAACAATTTCCATCATTGCGAGCGTAGCGATGAATGGAGGTACGCTTAGGTAAGCGATGAAGAAACCTGTGATACTACCAAATGCTGCACAGATTGCCATGACAACGATCAATGCCAGGAATACATTCATTGGCTGCATATCCGGGAAGAACTTTCCGGAATAATCAATACGCTGTAATAATGTACCGGCAATACATGCTGCGAAACCGATCATACGTCCTGCGGAAAGGTCACATCCTGCGGTGATTACACATCCTGCAATACCAAGGGCGATGACAAGTCGTGAACTCATGTTCATCAAAATGTTCATTAAGTTGTTTCGTGTAAGGAAGTTATCAGATGTCAATCCGGTGTAGATAACCAGAATAAACATTACAATGATAACGCCATTGTTGATAATAAAATCTTTTGCTTTCTGCTGTTTTGTCTTTTCCATTCTATTGTCCTCCTCTATCAGAATTTGGTTGCGAAGCCCATGACTCTTGCCTGAGTCATCTCTTCCGGCTGATCGATCTCGCCGGTAAGTTTACCGTTACACATAACGCAGATTCTGTCTGCCATACCAAGAAGTTCTGACATTTCTGATGAGATCATAATGATTGCTTTTCCCTGTTTTGCCAGATCACTCATGATCTCATAAATCTCATGTTTTGCACCGACGTCGATACCACGGGTCGGCTCATCCATGATCAGTACGTCAGGATCATTTGCAAGCCATCTTGCTACGATAACCTTCTGCTGGTTACCACCGGAAAGGTTTGCGATGTGTTCCTTCATACTTGGTGTCTTAATGCTTAACTTCTTAATGCTGTCATCCACAACCTGATTGATTTTCTTGTGGTCTAACACAAATCCTGCTTTAAGGAATTTATTGTATACAGAGACACCTACATTATCTTTGATGGAAAGACATCCGAAGATACCATTTCCACGACGATCCTCTGTAATAAGTCCGATACCTGCATTCATTGCATCAATAGGATGTTTGATCCTGGTTTTCTTGCCGTGCATATAAATCTCGCCGGATGCGATACCGCGGATACCGAAAATACCTTCCATCAACTCGGTTCTCTGTGCACCTACCAGTCCACCAAATCCAAGGATCTCACCTTTTCTCAATTCAAAGCTTACATGCTGGAATGATTTTTCATGGATAGAACATAAGTCTTTTACTTCCATGATGACTTCACCCGGTTTGTTCTCCTTCGGTGGATATACATTGGTAAGTTCACGGCCTACCATCTTTGCAATGATCTGGTCTGTTGAAAGTTCTGCTGCCGGCCAGGTTCCTACATAGGTACCATCCCTCATGATCGTGATATCATCTGCGATACGCTTGATCTCATCCATCTTGTGGGAAATGTAAACCATTGCAACGCCCTTGTCCCTCAGATCATTCATGATACGGAACAGCGCTTCTACTTCGTTATCAGAAAGAGAAGATGTCGGCTCGTCGAAGATCACGACTTTTGCCTGCTGTGAAACTGCCTTTGCAATTTCTACGGACTGCATCTGTCCAATGGAAAGAGTTCCGAGCTGTGCTTTTGGATCAAAATCCATTTTTACCTCTTTTAACCATCTCTCTGTCTCTGCATACATAGTTTTGTGGTCGATCATCTTAAATGGCCCGAATCCCTTGGTCGGGAAACGTCCTAAATAAAGGTTCTCTGCCACGCTTCTTGCAGGTACCGGCTGTAATTCCTGATGTACCATCGCAATACCATACTTCATTGCCTCATCCGGATTGTTGATCTCAATCTTCTTGCCATCCAGAATGACTTCCCCCGCATCCATTCTGTAAATACCGAAAAGGCATTTCATCAGAGTGGATTTTCCTGCACCGTTTTCGCCCATCAGTGCATGAACTGTTCCTGGTCTTAATGAAAGCTGTACATTATCCAACGCTTTTACACCAGGGAAAGATTTGCAAACACCCTTAAGCTCCAGTTTATATTCAGCCATTTTGCTCCTCCTTTATAAATTCAGGTCTATTACCTGTTTTATTTTATGTTGATACAGATCAAAAATCTGTGTAATGTCAATATTCAGAATTCCTTACCCATTAATACTTCCGCTGTTTCAAATACATGACATTTTCATAATTCTTTTCGTTATCAAATCAATTAAGATCGTCTTGTGTCAGTCTTTTTTCAAGACAAGTGCGGGTGCCATTCAAACACCCGCACCGCTTTTTTCATTTTACTTTTTCAATGTAGCAATGATTGATTATTTAACCATGTCAAGGATTTCCTGGGCATTGTCTTTTGTAACTTTCACGTAGTCACAACCAATGTAGTGCTCGTTTCCAGCACCTGATAAGTAGTTGATAGCTGCGTCTGCTGCACTGTGGGACTGTGAGAAGTGATCGTTAAATACAGTACCTGTCATTGTTCCTGCAAGAACATCTTCAAGAGCTTCTGATAAAGCATCAACACCTACTAAGTAGATATCTTCACCTACAGTACGTCCTGCGGATTCGATTGCCTGTAAAGCACCAAGTGCCATTGCATCGTTGTTACAGAATACAACTTCGATATCATTACCATTCTGGCTTAAGGAGTTAGCTACTAACTGCTGTGCTGTAGCCTGATCCCACATACCAACCTGATCGTCTAAGCAGTTTACTTCTAATCCGGCATCTTCAAGAGCTTTGATGGAGTACTCTGTACGATACTGAGCATCAACGTTCTCCGGGTCACCTTCGATCATGATGTAGTCGATCTTGCCGTTTCCGTTCATATCAACTGTGTCAAGACCAAGATCAGCGATCATTTCGCCCTGGTATGTACCGGACTGACGAGCGTCACATCCAACGTATGTTACATCCCAGTTGTTATCTGCCCATCTCTGCTCCTCAGAAGCATCTGGCTCACGGTTGATGTATACAAGAGGGATACCAGCTTCAACAACCATGTCTGTGATTGTCTCTGCGGATGAAGAGTTAACTGGGTTGATGATCAAAACGTCAACACCCTGTGTGATGAAGTTCTGGATCTGGTTTGTCTGTGTAGCCTGGTCGTTAGCACCATCTACGATTGTGATATTGTCTTTTGAGAATCCCTGTTCTACTAAGTAGTTCTCAAGTTCTCCACGGAATAATGTCATGAAGTTATCAGCGAACTGATAAATACATACACCAACTTTTTTATCAGCTAAGTCTCCGTTTGCTGCATCTGCTGTTGCGTCTGCTGCATCGGATGCCTCTGTGGATGCTGCTGCATCATTTGTTGTTGTGGTTGTTGTTGAATTGTCTGATGTTGTTGTATCAGAGCTGTTTCCGCATCCCATTGCCATGGATGCTACCATTGTCATTGCAAGAATTACACTAACTACTTTCTTTTTCATATAAGAAAACCTCCCTTAATGTATTTGGTAACTTCTTGTTACATGATGCATTATAGCAACCGTCCCTATAAAAAAACATATAAAATACTTCTTTTTTTCTTGAAAATCCTTCTGTGTTCATTGTGCAATATGTTCAATATGAAAAGTGTATTTTCGTTATATTTTGGTTATTTTTCTCCTTTTTCTGTTGTTTTTACGAAATTTCTTAGATTTTCTTTGGTCTTTTGCACAAAATGGGCGTCTGCCAGGATTCCCGGCAAACGCCCATTTTACGCGGTTTTTCATGTTCTTTTTTGCTTTTTTCTGTAAAGTGACCGCTTTTTCAAAGGTATTATAATGTGACACCGCAGCCTTTCAGCAACTCTCTCGCAGTGTCTAAGGAATCCACGCCGTGAAGGTTTTTGATCGGTGCAAATTCTCTTTCACGCACAACTTCATATGGAATGCAGTCATCCATCATATGTACCATATCCAGCACTAAAGTTTCAAACTTGTATCCGTTTGGCTGCTCCGGTTTCACCATATTTCCCTCCAGATCAATATGAGGAATTTTCTTCTCCACCACATGGATCGGCATACGTGCGTCTGCGATCTGCTCTAATTTTTTTTCAGAGAAAAGATAATTTAAGATCACGCCAAAGCCGTAAAGCAGATCTCCATTCTCTTTTCTTGCAGTTGCCATCTCCTGCGTCATCTCATAATACTCTGCGATGGATGGTTTTCCATCCTCAGTACAAAGCACGCCAACTTTTTCATCCGGTGCCGCCTTGCGCACTACCTTCGCTCCACTCTCACAGCCAGAAACGATTGTTGCGCCGATAAATAGCGGATCCGCAATTCTCTGTAAGCAGTTGTCCACTGCAAACACATTGATCCATTCAAGTCCTCTTGCGTGGATGTCATCTAATAATCCTGCGCTCACCATGGAACCAAACCATCCACCGTTTCCGTTTGGAGACATTGCCACCTCGGTATCAGATTCCATATAGACACGTCCCTCGTGGTCACATGCCGGAACCATCTCCTGAATGAAAAATTTTACATAGTCTTTTGGATAGCCAAAATAATGATGCTCCTCAAAAAAAGTAACGGTATCTTTATGATTAATATTGCTTGTCATAATGTACATTGGAACGTAAGCACCGGCTTCATCCGTCACATCCATCAGATTACGGAAAAGCTGCTCGAATAAATAAAGTTCCCGGTTCACACCGATATTTAATGTTCCCTTCGGTCTGTCCAGTCCCAGTCTTGTTCCCTGTCCGCCAGCTAAAAGCACTGCTCCTACTTTGCCTGCCCGGATTGCATCCTGTCCTGCTGCTTTAAACTCGTCTCTGCGCGCCTCGATCTCCGGCACTTCCACTGCTTCTAACGGTGCGAACACTCCGCGCTCATTCACGGTCTCTTTTCTCTGGATATGTTCTAAAATCGACCAGTCGATCCGTTCTAAACGCTCTTTGAGCGCTGCATTCTGTTCCGGCGTATTGCGCTCCATGCTCGCTCTGATGTACACCTGTTTCTCATCTTCCCAAATTTTCATGAAATCCTTCTCCTGTTTTCTCCTGTTTTATCTCTCCTTTTAGTGTTCGATAAAACCTGTTATTTTTGAACAAATTTCCGTCAAATTCATTCATCTTATATGCCGTCTATTTTAGCATAATTTCCCTATGTCCGCAAACTTTCGGACTTTTTCGCAATTCTGGTTTTCTAATTCAACCCGCGGAAACCTTTTCCGATAATCTCACTGCTGTTGGTGATCGCAATAAAAGCGGACGGCTGGTTTTCGTGGATGAAGTTACGGAGTTCCACAGCCTGGCTTCGCTTCATAACAGAGAGAATAACTGCTTTGTCGTTATGCTGATAAGCACCCTCGGCATGATATACCGTTGCACTGCGGTTTAACTTCTGGGTGATAAACTCACAGATCGGTTCCGGATCATTGCAGATAATGGTGAAGTATTTGCACATGTTAATACTCTCGATCACATTGTCGACCACCAGTGATTTTGCTAGAAGTCCGCAGAGGGAAAACAGACCTGTCTGCGCATCGAAGACAAGACAGGATGCAAGTACAATAAACAGGTCTACCAGAAACAGCGCACCTCCGATATTCAGTTTCGTGTATTTCTTTAAGATCATGGCGATAATATCCGTACCACCACCGGAAGCTCCGACATTAAATAAGATGGCTGAACTCGCCGCTGGAAGCACGATCGCATAGATCAGTTCCAGCACCGGCTGTGAGGTGAGTGGCGCAGACATTGGGAACCATTTCTCCGCTGCACTTAACCCAACTGACATCAGCACACTGACATAGACCGTCTTGATTCCAAAACTTTTTCCAAGAAAAATAAATCCCAGCACAAGCAGTGCCATATTGATAATAAATGTGATATTTCCAGGGGTTGTCGGCATAATGGCGCTCAAAACGACCGCAATACCAGTCACTCCACCGAAAGAAAAGTTATTCGGGAACTTGAATACATACACGCCGACAACCAGAATAAGCGTTGCCACGGTAAGTACAAAATATTCTTCTATTGTGCGTTTTACACGTCCTGCATTTTTAAACATTGTTTTTTCCTCTGTTTGATTCATTTGTTATTTTCTGCAAATCTTTTTTTCCTATTATGTGAATTGCACACATATTCTACTATACAATCAAAGAAAAAGATATATTTCCATTTTATAATTCTTTTCGCATTTCTTTTTAATTGTATAACAATTAATATTATTTATCTATATTCACCGACTTATTCACATTATCCACATAGTTATCCACATATTATCTGATACTTCCCCAGTTTCATCCACATATTCTAATTATATGATCCAGTCTGCGAGAATCATATATAAATTCAAAATACCATTTCACGATTCAAGTGTTTCCAATCACAGAGACAAGATATGCTCTGCGAATCTCGCTCTGATTAGCGGTCGTCGCCATAACAAAAAAAGAACCGACACACGAAAACATTCTTTCAAACGCTCTTCGCATACGGTTCTTTCTTATTATTATGTTCCGATCAATTGCAATTAAGCAAGTGCTGCTGTGATGATTGCCATAGAATATACTTCAGAAGCGTTACATCCACGGGACAGATCGTTGATTGGTGCATTTAAGCCAAGTAAGATTGGTCCGTAAGCTTCGAAGTTACCAAGACGCTGTGCGATCTTGTAACCAATGTTACCAGCATTGATGTCAGGGAATACAAATGTGTTTGCATGTCCTGCAACCTGAGAATCTTTGCATTTTGTACGTGCAACACGTGGAGAAACTGCTGCATCGAACTGGATTTCTCCTTCGATTGGAAGCTCTGGATATTTTTCTTTTGCTTTTGCTGCTGCGTTGCGCATCTTGTCAACATCCTCGCCCTTACCGGAACCAAGTGTTGAGTAGCTTAAGAATGCAACCTTTGGATCAATACCGAAAATCTTAGCACACTCTGCTGTCTCACCGGCGATCTCTACTAACTCGTCCTCTGTTGGATGAATGTTGATCGCACAGTCAGCCATTGCAAGTACTTCGTTCTCGCCTGTAGCTGCCGGACGTACCATGATGAAGCAGGAAGATACAATTGTGTTACCTGGTTTTGTTTTGATCAACTGTAATGCTGGACGTACTGTATCCGCTGTAGAGTATGTTGCTCCACCAAGAAGGGAATCAGCAACTCCCATTTTTACTAACATGGTACCAAAGTAGTTTGCCTGGGAAAGAATTCCTCTTGCCTGCTCCGGTGTAACACCTTTGCTCTTACGAAGTTCACAGAACATCTCAACCATCTCGTCAAATCTGTCGTACTTCATTGGATCGATGATCTCTGCTCCACGGATATTGAAACCGCTCTCCTCTGCTACTTTTGCAATCTCATCCGGGTTACCAACTAAAATTGGATGTAAGAAATTGCTTGCCAGAAGTCTGGAAGCTGCCTCTAAGATACGAGGATCATTTCCTTCTGTAAAAACAATTTTTTTCGGGTCCTTTTTCAAGATGTCAATTAACTGACCAAATCCAAACATTTTATTTTCCTCACTTTTCTTTTTCTCTAAAACCGTGTCTATGTACCGGATAAACACGATTTTCGGCACTTTCGCCGTGACATGCTTACATTATATAGCAGTTTTTTGGAAATTCAATGTTTGTATTCAAATAAATGCAGTTTTATTTTTCATCCTGAGAAATTGTCTCATGTTCTTCTGTTTCTTTTAATGCTTCCTGAAATTCCGGCGACTGTGCGATCTTGATCGCCTTAAAAATATTCGGCACATGATGTTCCTTGTCCGGTTTTGTCGCAAGCATAAAACGGCGGAAAAGGAAAAGCATACAGATACTGATCACGGAAACCAGATCTTCTCCGGCTGTCGTTGTCTGAACGATCATATGACGCGCGATCACGAAAATCAGGGCTTCAATAATATTGGCAGTATTTGGTTTACATAACATTTTTAGGAATTCCACACCAATGACAACGCCGAGCACTGCATCCAGAAATTCTAAAAACGCAATCGTCTCCTCTCTGTGACGCCACAGTTCTCCAATCTGCGGAAAAATTCCGATCACCGCTATCACAATTCCAATGACCACAACTGCCGCCATGACCATATCCATCACATCGCATGCATCAACAATTCTTTTTCTCACTTTATCCCACATTCGCTTTTCTCCTTTTTTGTAGTTTCAGAACGTTTTTGCCAACAGAAAAACATTCTGTCTTATGCATTTTTCTTATAACAAAAGAGTCGTAGTATCACTGCTGCGGCTCTTTACGGTTTCTGTTCTTAAATTTAAAATCCGAGCATCGCCCTTCGAGTCCAGTCCACGGACGTTACCTCCACAGTTAACTCGGTCCAGGCACCCTCACGGCACACAAGAGCTTTTACTTAGGGCTGCTCCATTCCTGACCTGACCCGGTTCGTAAATTCCTGTTGCGTAAGACCCAAACGTCAACGCCACTTATGAAGGGCTGCTCCGCAAAGAGATAACCCTCAGTTTGATATCACCCCAGCTATAGCGGATTGCTGGTTCAGGGTACCGCTGCCACCCCGGCTGCTCGGAGATTTAAGTATAGCTTATAATAACCTTCATTGTCAAGAGTTCACAGGGATTCTGTCACCGTTTCCTGTTTTTCCCTCTTTTTCTTTTCTCTTAACTCCCGGAAAAAATCAGACAACATCGTCGAGCACTCTTCCTCCAAAACGCCTTTTTCAATCTCCACCTGATGGTTAAATGCAGCCATCTGTAAAAGATTCAGCACCGAACCTGCGCATCCTGCCTTCGGATTCATCGTGGCAATGACCACTTTTTTCATGCGGCTCTGCACGATCGCTCCGGCGCACATCTGGCATGGCTCCAATGTCACATACATCGTACAATCCTCTAATCGCCAGTCACCAGTCTTTTTGCTCGCTTTTTTGATTGCGGTCAATTCCGCGTGTGCCAACGTATTTCCTTCGGTGTTTCTTCTGTTATATCCTCTCGCAATAATCGTGCCATCCTGCACGATCACGCACCCGATCGGCACCTCATCCAGGGCATATGCTTTTTTCGCCTCGCGGATGGCTGCCTTCATATATTTTTCGTCCTGCGTCATTTTCATTTTTCTGTTTTCCTGTTCTGGTACTCTGTATACAATGATACACTATTTATCGCATCACTACCATAGAAATATTTTTGCTTTTTTTGTGGTGTCGTATATAATGTTATATAAGAATTTTTCCATTCGAGGTTTTTATGCAGAATCACACACAACTACCCACCGGGCTTTCTTTTTCCTACGAAACAGAGCGGTTAATTTTACGGCTACCCTCCACGGATTATCTGCGGGAAATCCATGATTTTTTATATCGTAACCGTTCCTGCTTTGAAAAATATGAACCGACCGCTCCTGAAAATTATTACACACTCGATTTCCAGCAGACGCTCGCCAGGTGTGAGTTAAAACTTGCACTCAAGCTTTCCAGTGTGCGCTTTTATGTTTTTTTGAAAGAAGATCCATCTACCATCATCGGCACGGTCTGTCTGCACAATATTATAAAAATGCCTTATTTCACGAGTGAGGTCGGCTATAAATTCGATGCGTCTTATCAGCATCATGGATATGCCCGAGAAGCTCTGTCTATGGCACTGTCTGTCGGCTTTTATGGTCTCGGACTCCACAAAATCTTTGCCCGCTGCATGCCTGAAAATACGCCTTCCAGAAACCTGCTGCATGCCACAGGTTTTTTCGAGGAAGGAATTGAGCGCGACAGTATTCTCATTCAGGGAAAATGGGAAGATCACATCCGCTACGCTATCTTAAATCCCGATGAAATCCATTCATAAACGGACAGTTCCCTCTCAATTATTGTCCTGTATTATTCATCTAACGTGTGATACCAATAGCCAAACTGGTTGATGTGATCGGTCGTCATAAACTCCGGGAACCCAAAGATTGCTGCCATCACGCGCTCCTGCTGCTGATAAATCCCCGGGACACCGATAAACCATTTGTCCTCTTCGAGCTTTCCCAGCACCAGATAGCGGTAATTGAAAAATCCGTGCAGCAAAAAGCTGTTATTTCCAAGATACCAGTATTTCCGCGGCAGTTCACGCAGGTCTTTCAGTTCAATGCGCACACACTCCACATTTTTATCCTCCGGCAATGTAAAATAGGGATACGTGTTTTTGAACCGCTCCCACGTGTCCACCCAGACAAACTTCGGAAAAATATTGCGCATTGGCATTTCCGTTGCATGAAGCTCCTCTACAGCATTTTCTCCGTTTTTATCTGCAGGATTTTCCGTTTTTTTCGCGGTCACTTTTTCCGCGTTCACTCTTTCGGCGGTCGCTCTTTCCTCGATATTCTCGTTTTTCTCATTTTCTTTCTGGTTTTCTATTCCACCCACGTCAAATCTTTGCGGTTCCCACAACCTGATATTTTCTGTTTTTACTGCAAATGGCTTTCCTTCCGTCCAGCGTGTCATAGCAATCGTGCCTTCCTCTCCTGCAAAAACCATTCCATCCATCTCGGCAAACGAGTATTCTGATCCTCCAATCTGATCTGCCTTTATAATTGTTCCATAATCTCCGCTTCCTTTTATCATTCTCATCTCTCCCATCGGGAACGCAAGCATCTGCCCTCCCTCTACTTTAAAAAGGTATACCTGATCCATTCCCATCCGAATTGGTGTTCCACGCAGATGCACTTCAATCCTGCATTCATTTCCTCTGATCTCCACTTTTGCAAATCCCGCGTTGATTCCTTTTGTTCCATTTTCGTATGCATATATATATGTAATAAAACGTTTGATTCCTGCCATCGGATGCTCCCGGCATTTATTTTGTTGCTACTATATATATTCATTGGTCGGTTATGATATGCGTGATTTTTCAAAAAACTTACATTATGAAGCGTGGCTGAGTGATCACAGAAATGTTTAAATTTATCTTCTTTATTCTTGACAGAAGTATGGTTCTCTGCTATTATAATATCAGTAACAATTACTATTATTAAAAAGAAGGGGTGATTATCATACTGAAATATAGTAAACAACGTGAAGCAATCAAGTCCTTCCTTGTCGGCAGATATGACCACCCTACTGCTGAAACTGTTTATCTCGGTATTAAACAAGAGTTTCCGAATATCAGTCTCGGCACTGTATACCGTAATCTGTCATTGCTTTCTGACATCGGTGAGATTCAGAAATTGTCGACCGGTATCGGACCTGACCGTTTTGACGGAAATGCAGCTCCACATTATCATTTTATCTGTAAACACTGTGGCAGCGTTTTAGATCTTTCCGTAGATGGTCTGGATCATATCAACGTCCTTGCCAATCAGGGATTTGACGGTGAAATTGAAGGTCACATTACATATTTTTATGGGAAATGCGCAGACTGTAAAAAGAACAGTTAACGGTACAGTTCCAGTTGTTCTGCGAACTGTACAGCTTTCTATAAAAAATATAAGAAAAAGTATTGACAAAATATATTTTTTAAATTAAAATCAGTAATAGTTACTATTATTAAAACTAAATAAAATTTAAATAAGAAAAGGAGAACAAAATTATGAGCAGTCACTGGGGAGCCGTTTCCGGAGTAGCCTTACGATTAAACAACAAAGATTTCAATAACATGGTAGAGACCTATCTGCAGAAAACATATCTTCCAGATGCAACAGAATCCGACATGGAAGAATTTTGGGACAAAATTGAAAATGACATTGGCACAATCTCAGAATTCCCATTTCTGCGCAGCAAATATCGTACCGAAAGCATGAAAAAATTACCAACATTGGACTCCTGTTTCCAGAAAACAGAATCCGAATTAAAAGACCTTTTCGAGCATCGTATTTTATATCGAATTTGTTGCTTTGACCAGTACAACACCGATATCCACGAAGGTGGTACCTTTCATCCAATCAACAATGACCCATCTTTTGATGTAGAAGATGGAGATTATTTCTTATACACCATTGAGTCAACGATGCCGCAGGATTTACTGGAATACACAACCTATAGCAGTACAAATGATTTAATTGCAGAATTTAAAGACGCTATGGAAGATTATCTGCCAAAAACTTTTAATTGGAACCATAATATTGGATTCTTTCAGACAGCTATTTATGGGTAATAAA
>OGPT01001272.1_pt1 | contig 23618 bp, 26 predicted proteins | sample 1552951 | NCBI WGS metagenome assembly OGPT01 (sample SAMEA2580224, study PRJEB22360) | human gut metagenome | biome: human gut; feature: human-associated habitat; material: faeces | place: Denmark | collected 2008/2010
TTTTCGCTCGTCGGGACGGGTGGTCCCGCCCCTTGCCGCTGGGCGTTCCCCGACCGATGAGTTTATTTTTGTAATTCTGCAATCTTGTTTTATTGAAATATTGATAGCTTGATTGATTGAAAGCAAGATTTCAAGAAAACTGGATTGATTGAAAACAATAAACCATTCAATATTGATTGAAATACTGAATGGTTTATTTATTATCAAGAATATAATTGCTTGCGAAAAGAAAATAAAACTCGCATCATGTATCGTTTTCATCCATTCTTCGGAGCAGACTTTTTTGCAATGTCTCCAAATACCGAGTTCTATTTATTTTACGGCTTCGCATTTCCAAATAAGAATGATATAAATCACCAATATCTATACTGAACACATTTTCAAAATATCCTGCAATCTCTTTTAAAGTAGCCGTTCCTTTATTAAAATCCCCATTCGCTTCTAAAGCATAAATCAGTTCTACCAACGCCCTTTTAGAGCCAGTCCAACGCAAAATACTTTCTACAACCTGTCCGTTATCCGCTTTGCGCTGTACAATACGCTCCAATTCCTGCAATCTGTTAGTCAAATAGATTTTCAACAGTTCGTTAGTAATAATTTTAGCCACTTTAAAATCATATCCGGTTGAATATAGAGGGTCTTTATCAATATGGGAACTGTCTGTACATATTCGTAAATCATTTTGATTTCGGGTAAAATAGTACCTATCCAAATAAGTAGATTTAGAACGGTAATACTGATTAAAGTCCAAGTTCCTACCGAAATAAAACGTCAAACTATCCAATTCTTTATATAAATATTCTCTTTGCGCAACATCACTGCCCGTAGGATATTTACTTTCAATGACATATATTTTATTGTAATACAAATATTTGCTCAACACTTCGGGTTTCTGTTCTTTAAAGAAGTTGATTTCTTCCGCTTCATTCACAAACTTATAAGCCGATATGTATTTTCTCAGTTCATCGCATAAAGGTCGAATAAAACGCATCATATACAAAGCGCTATCAATACCGGTACAATCATTTATGCCGTTTTTTTCTATTTCCGTATCGATTTGAAATAATATTTTATCTACAAATTGCATAAAACATCATTTATCTTTTGTTGTCAAAGTGCTCAAATATAGGGGGTGTCGGCGTTAAATCATAATAATCCAATTCGCTAATATCCAAACGAAAATACACCAAGTCCGAATATGAACGATACAAGCGCATCAGAATCGGATTTGTTTCGTAGATTTCTTTTCCTATGTTATCAGGAACATCAAAAACAGCTTTTCCCTTTACCCTTACTGAAATATTTCCAGCCATGGCAAGCAATTCTACAAAAGGATTCTTTTGCAATTGCTTATAAACTTCCTTATAGGTTGTTGTGGTAAAATAGAGCGTAGCATTTTCTCTTTTCATAATCTGAAAAACACGAATTTTCGGTTTATCATCCTCTACTGTGGCAAAAGCCACATCTTTATGGCTCATTAAAAAACTTAATCCTATTTCCATATTGCGTTTGTTTTAAACAATATAAGGCTACCGATAGTAACCTTATATTGAACATGAACTTAATTTACTTGTATAAAGTCTTAGCTAAATCTGCTAATCCGGCTTCTCCCGGCAGATTGGGATAAGCCTTTTTCATGGTTGCGATAAATGAATCGGCTGTTTTATTTGCTGCAATTATACGCTTCATTGTTTTCAAATAATCAATTTTAAATTCTACCATATCTTTTTTTACAGCACCCCCATGTCCGCCAATAAAATATTCACAACCGGATTTTAAAGCCCTCTCCGCTTCTGTTATTTCCGCATCAATCGCAGCTAAAGAAGATATTTGTAAATGGCTGACATGAGATTTAACAGGCGTCCAGTGTGTGTAATAGACCTTGTTACCTATTATAATACTTGCCGCAGGAAAATCTGTTGAAGCTCCTTTTTGAAAAGAGAATTTCACTCCATTCCAATTTTGAGTACTTCCCAAAGGAACTTCTTCTGTTTTTCCGATCGGCATGGAAACTATGGCATCGCCAAATATTTTTGCAAAATTTTGCATCATTCCACCGTAAACAGTCCCCTTGACAAAATCCGGCATTCCCTCAATCATCACAACATCATGATTGCCCGTTCCGCCCACATGATAGTCGGTAATGATTTTTTGTACAGGCTTATTTAATGAAACCACATAAGCATCAAATTCCGATACATTATCTTTAAACAACGGTTGCTCCAAAGTAACAAGCCCGGTCTTGCCTTCTATAATGTAACTTGCATCTCCAAGCGCATCATTCGTATTATATACATGAAGCTTGAAACTACCTAAATCCAAAACTTCAAAATTTCCTTTTGTCTGTGCTTCTGCTACAATTGCCACAAAAGCCAGTAAGAATAAAAACATCTTTTTCATAATTTCTAAATCTTATTATTAATAACCGATAGTAAAACGTTCCCGATGATGATTTGCCTGCTCTATTTCATCTACCATTGCAACTGCATAATCTTCTACTGAAATATGACTGTTCCCATTTTCGTCAACAATAAGGTCATCCTTTCCTAAACGGAACTTTTCTGTGCGTTGTCCCGGTTCAAGAGTTCCGGCAGGAGAGAAAAACACCCAGTCGATTTCTTTTTCGTTGCACAATGTATTCAAGTAAAACTCACCTAAAGACTTCACCCCACCCATTATTTCAGCAGGGATTACACCCGAATCCACCACTCTAAGCCCCGGAGCGCAGAATAAAGTACCAGCACCACCGACACACAGCAGTCGTTTAATACCTGCTTGCTTTACAGCTTTGAGGATTAATGGATAGTTTTTCAACGTTTCTTCGTAAATATCGGGGTTTGTCCAGCCGGGATTATAAGCGCTGATAACAACATCTTTTCCCTTACAAGTAGCGGCTATCGTTTCCACATCAGATACATCTGCTTTAACTACTGATAAATCACAGTTGCTAATTGCAATCTTTTCGGGATTGCGAACTATTGCTGTAACCTTGTTACCTCTGTCCAATAACTCATTAAGGATTGCAGTTCCAACAAAACCGCTTGCTCCAATCAATACCACATTTTTCATAACTATAAATATTTAATAATCAATATTACTATCTAAAAGATTGTTTATCTCTTTTCGAATGCAAATATGAAGCTCTTTTTTTAGTTATACAAGAAGGCACTTTGTGTTCAGATAGTTACCCGCATGAAACTATTATTGACTATGAAGAATTTGTGAAATATGCATTTAACACTATTTAAGTAATTGAAAACTTATCCTTGCTTATTTGGAGAATGTTAGTTACTTTTGTAGTGTAATATAAAAATATAAGTGTTATGGTAAGAACAGAAATTCAAAATGAATTATATCCCGATTGCCCCATTCGGAATATACTTGCTCGCATAAGCGACAAATGGTCTATATTAGTTCTTTTTACATTGAATCAGTCCGCATTAATGCGCTTCAATGCTTTGCAAAAAAATATTCCCGACATTTCACAAAAAATGCTGACTGTGACTTTGAGAACTCTTGAGGAGGACGGATTTGTCAAAAGGCAAGTATATGCAGAAGTGCCGCCAAGAGTTGAATATTCACTAACTGACAGAGCCATCTCATTACTACCACATATCAATAGTTTGATTGTGTGGGCAAAAGAAAACATGGATGCTATTTTGACAGATAGAATACATAACAGAAAAAAGCCATAAGCATTTGTAAAATAATGCTGTAATGCTATTTGGGGACAAGTGATTTTTTAGTGCAAGGTGCAAGTATATATCTATATATATAGCTTGCACCTTGCACTAACCTTAGAATGTTTATTTTCAACGGTTTGCATAGTTCAAAAATAATGCGTACATTTGAACCCAAGATGTTGGCAGACAGACACCGGACAACAGCAGACAGTTTTTAAGGACTAAAGCGTGACGGGTACAAAGCCGAAATTTCTGAAAGTACTGATATTGAGGAAGAAATAACGTTTGGTTCATAACCCAGGCGGATCACTGAAAACAAAAGAAAAATCAAGCAAATCCCTGATAATCAATCATTATCAGGGATTTTTATTTTCTCCAAATACTGCATTTCACCGCAAAAAACAGTGATGATCACAGGTGAAATAGGTGGACTTGACATCTACCTGAAAAAGTCCACCGAATTAGATCATATTTCATTGATTTTCCGAATTTTGCGTGGTTCGAAACCGACTCGTAAAAATTAATTTTGTAACATCATTTTTTTGAGTATGGCTATGCAGAGAAACTACTTTACGATTCTTTTCTTCATCAAGAAGTCTAAACTCCTAAAAAACGGAGAGGCACCCATTTGTATGCGTATAACGGTTAACGGGCAACGGGCCGAGATACAGATTAAAAGAAGCGTGGACATTTCCAAGTGGAATTCCCAAAAGGAATGTGCCATAGGTAAGGAAAGGAAATCTATGGAATTGAACCATTATCTGGATACGGTCCGTATGAAAGTTTTACAGATCCACAGGGAACTGGAGCAGGACGGGAAGCCGATCACGGCCGATGTCTTAAAAAGACGTTATTACGGGGAGAGAGACTCTCCGAAGATGCTGCTGGAGGTTTTCCAGGAACATAACCGAAAGTACAGGGAGTTGATGGGCAAGGATTATGTCGCCGGGACTGTCCTGCGCTATGAACGGACCGCGAGGTATCTGGGTGAACTGCTGCAAAAGGAATACAGGATGAACGATATACCTTTGAAAGAGATAAACCATGAGTTCATCGCCCGGTTTGAGCACTATGTAAAAACAGAAAAATCATGTGCCCAGAATGCCACGGTAAAATATCTGAAAAACTTCAAGAAGATAATAAAAGTGGCGCTTGTGAACAAATGGATAACGGACGATCCTTTTCTGGAGATTCATTTTAAACAAACAAAAACGAACCGGGCGTTCCTTACGGAAGAGGAATTGAACATACTTCTGAAAAAGGAATTCACCATTCCCCGCCTGCAAACGGTCAGGGACATATTCGTGTTTTGTGCGCTGACCGGGCTGGCCTTTACCGATGTACAGCACTTGCGATATGAACACATAATAAAGGATGTCAATGGCGAGTACTGGATAAGAAAAGCCCGGGAAAAGACGGACAACATGTGTGACATTCCACTGTTGGACATTCCACGGATGATTTTGGAGAAGTACAAGACACATCCGGAATGCCTGAAAAAAGGAGTGGTCTTGCCGGTACCCAGTAACCAGCGGATGAACAGTTATTTGAAAGAGATCGCTGACATATGCGGTATCAATAAACCACTGAGCACGCATAAGTGAAAACATTGTACATTCTCTATATAGTTGAATATTAAACAGTTATACTCTACTTATCACTAAGTAGGTAACGATTTAGAAACGAGCAAATTACAATATTCTGTTTTCCTTTGCACCAGTCAAAGAACGATTCTTTCAATGCAAATATACACTTTATTGTCTAAAAAAACAATCATTTTCTATTTTTAATTGACTTACAATCAACCTTAAAGAGAGTATCTGATTTCACTTCCTCCTTTTGGAAGAATGCTGGCCCGCTCATATAATCCGGTATTTTTTTAATTTCTCGTACAAGGAGGTCCGGCTGATACCGAGCATCCTGGCCGTACGGGCACGGTTGCCCTCTGCCTCTTCAAGGGTCTTGAGAAGCAGACGTTTTTCTTTCTCCTCTTCTGAGAGAGAAGCGGTTTCCTCCCGTCCAACAGTGAGGTCCAGATTCAGCCCCTCCAGTGAGATCCATCCGTCTGCAGAGAGCAGGACAGCACGTTGGATGCAGTTTTTCAGTTCGCGTATGTTGCCGGGCCAGGGATATTTTTGTAATGAAACCGCAGCCAGACTGTTGAAACCGCGTATGGGCTTACGGTGCTTTTCAGAAAAATGCCTCATAAAGAACTCCGCTAACGGAAGTATGTCCTCCCCGCATTCCGAGAGAGGGGGGACATTGATGGTGAACTCGTTCAGGCGATGGAACAGGTCCTCCCGGAAACGCCCTTCGGATATCGCCCTCTCCAGGTTTTCATTCGTGGCGGCTACCAGACGGACATCAAAGGCGTATTCCCGGGTAGAGCCGACGGGCTTGTAGCGTCTTTCCTGTAGGGCACGCAACAGGAGCATCTGTGTCTCGGGGGAAAGGTTGCCGATCTCATCCAAGAACAGCGTACCCCTATCAGCCGTCTGGAACAGTCCGCACCTGTCACCGTAGGCTCCGGTGAACGTCCCCTTGCGGTGCCCAAAAAATTCAGATTTGGCAAGATCGCCGGTAATGGTTCCGCAGTCCACCGGGACAAAAGGCTTGTTCCTACGGTGGCTTTGTTCATGCAGTTCGCGGGCGATATGCTCCTTTCCCGTACCGGAGGCTCCTCGAATGAGCACGGAAATGTCGGAACGTGCCACCAGCCCCACTAACCGGTACATTTCCCGCGCTTTGGCACTCTCCCCGCGGTAGAACTCACTCCCGTCATTCCGAGAACAGCTGAATATCTTTCCGATAGCTTCCAGCAACTTGTCCGGCTGGACGGGCTTGCACAGGTAGTTGGCCGCCCCCAGCTGCATGGCTTCCACCGCGTTCTCCACCTGCCCGTAGTTGGTCATGATAAGGAACGGGGTGGCGTAGAACCTCTCGTTCATCCATTCCAGCAGGGAGGTGCTGTTCCCGTCCGGCAGGCGGAGATCTGCAAGGACAAGGTCGAATTCCCTTGCGGAAAGGGCCTTGCGGGCAGCTGACAGCGTCGTAGCATGTTCGGTCGCCATCCCCTTCTTCTTCAGCCAGTTGCCGATGCTGCGGCTAAAAATCACGTCATCTTCCAAAATAAGTATCGTTTTCATTCCTGTCTCTCTTTCCGCATCAGTTCCGCATAGGATATCAGTTCCCTGACGGCACCGATTATTTTTTCTATTTTCACATATTCCTCATCCTCCCATTGGCCCGCGTCGGATTTGACCAGCACTCTCAGAACCGCCACCGGATAGTCCAGACGTACCGTCTCCCACAACGGCAGGTTCCTGTGGAGGATGGAAATGATTTCCCGGCTGTCCTTTTCTTTCACGGCGGCTGACAGCCTGTCGATGTCCTTGCGGCTCTCACTGACAAACAGCCCCAGCATTTCCTGCCGGTTGTCCTCTCCGGCAAGCAGGAGGGAGAAGTCCGGCCTCCACTCTTTCCCATTCCCTTTTATGCCCCCATGATGGCGGTTACCAGCCTTTCTGCAGAGAAAGGCTTATGGATACATCCGGCGAAACCTGCGGAGAGATATTCCTCTTCCCTACCGGAATGTGCCGTGACGGCTATGGCCGGAATCTCCCTCGCCCGGGGGATGTTCGAGTCCCTCAGCAATTCAAGGACCGAGAAGCCGTCCGCACCGGGCATTTGTATGTCGGTCAGCAGAAGATCATACTCCTGCCTTTTCAGGCAGTCCATCAGTTCCCGGACATCCGTGCAGCAGTCACAGTGAATCCGGCTGCGAGAGAGCATCTCCCGGGTGATCTCCAGCTGGATGCGGTCGTCATCCATGACCAGCACACGGATGCCGCCGGGCGGTTCACAGGTCGGAAACACCTTCTCTTCCAGAGGGGCGGACTGTCCGGCCGATGGCACGGGAAGGAAAACGGAGAAGCGGCTGCCTTCACCGGGGACGCTCTTTACCTCCACACGGCCCCGCATTTCAGACACGAGCCGGGCCGTGATCGCCAGCCCCAGTCCGAACCCTGGAATGCCACGCGCGTTGTCCAGCCTTTCGAACGCCCCGAATATCCGTTCTTTCTCTTCTGCGCTTATTCCCACGCCGGTATCCCGGACAGAGATGCAAAGTTCCCCATACAGGTATTCCGCCTCAAGGCGCACCTCCCCGTGGGGCGTAAACTTCAGGGCGTTGGACAGCAGGTTGTCGGCTATTTGCCGGATATGCGAGCCGTCACAGCAGACGATGGTGTCCAGACCGGAGAAGGATACGGTGAACATTAGGTTCTTCTGCCTGGCGGCAAGCCGATGGCCGTCCGCTATTTCCTCGAACAGGACCTTCAGGCTGAAGAGCGTGTCATTGGAACGGACCCCGCCTTCATCCATCCGGTGGTATTCCATCAGCGTGTTTACCAGGCCGAGCATGTAATCGGACGAGTGCAGGATGTTGTCCAGATAGCCGGTCCTGCGGCTGACGTCGCTTTCCGAGGGCAACAGCTCCGCGCAGCCTTTGACGGCCGCCAGCGGGACGCGCAGGTCGTGGGCCACCGAGGCCATCAGTTCCTTGCGTGAGCGGAGCAGTTCCCGATTCCTCCTGTCGGACTGTTCAAGCTTCCTTTCGTACCGGAGACGACGGTTCAGGTCCCGGTGGATGATGGTATACAGCATGATCGCCAGCAGGGAGACGGACAGGGCGAGGCTGGCTACCATATAGTAGGAGTTGTCACGTTCAAGGACAAAGGCCTTGTAGCGTGCGGTAAAACGCTCGTTGTTCTCCCGCTCAAATTCGGAGATCATATTGTTCATCCTCCCGTTCAGCTCCACACTGCCGGTGTACAGGCTGTCCATCTGTGCCAGTAGCCGGGCCTGCCTTTCGGCCTGTTCCAGGGCGACCCTCTCATTCAGGGAGAGGAGCATGCGTGTTGTCGTCCCGGTTGGAGGGGTGGCGGACAATGACTGCCGTTTACGTTCGGTCTCTTCCCTCTGTTGCAGGTAAGCGGATTTGTTTTCTTTTCTACGGAAGATATCCCAAATGCTTCTTTTCTTTTTGGGAGTATCTTGCTCACCGGCTCCCGGAGAAACCGTATTTTCCTTTTGCCGCGCAGCCTGTTTCCGGGCTGTCGATACAATGGCCGGGATGCTTTCCTGCACAATGTCACCTATACCTTGCAGCTCATTGAAGGTATGCATCGCCTTGGCAAGAAGGAGTTCCTTGTTCCAAAGAAGGAGACACAACGAATCGATATGGCTTTTCTGTAACGGGGTATGGACATATTCCTTCAGAAGCTGCAGGCTGTCACAAACCCCACGGCGTTTGCGGCTGTATTCCCTCAGGTCGTCATCATTCCATATGACGGCAATCTCGGCATGGGTGGAGAGGTCCAATAGACCGATGTAGCTCTTTTCAGCCAGGCGGTGTATCGCCACCAGCTCCTTCTCCTCCTTGCGCAGCGTGTGTCTTTGCATCTGCTCCTGACGGAACTGATAGACGATGAATGCCAACAGCAGGACCAAGACGGCATAACCGAAAGATATTTTTAATTTTAACCACATGATAGCACTAATTATGAATCTTACTCACGAGTAGAATACTCGTTTCATATAATATCCATATCGGAAGACTCACGAGCGAAAGCGTAAATACATCTGAAGTCGGCGTAATAATAGCTGCCACCACAAGAATAACCACGATGGCGTGTTTGCGGTATTTGCGCATAAAATCGGCCGACAGGAATCCCAGTTTGGCGAACAGCCACGATAGAATTGGTATCTCAAAAACAAGCCCCATTGCCAACGACATGGTCATCAGCGTGGAAATGTAGGATTGCAAGGCAATCATGTTTTCCACTTCACCGCTGACCTGATAGGTTCCCAAGAAACGGAACGTCAGCGGGAAAATCAGAAAGTAGCTGACCGCCACACCCAAGGCGAACATAGCATAGCCGCCTCCGACCACCTGCACCACATATTTCCGCTCATTAACATATAAAGCAGGCGATACGAAGCGAAACAACTGGTAGAGGATGTATGGCGATGCACAGAGAACACCTGCACATAGTGCGGCTTTCATGTGGATGATGAACTGCCCAGCCAGTCCCGTGTTGATGAGCTTCACGAGAAAATCCGGCGCACCGGATTCCGTCACCAGACCGCCGAGCGAATAGAGCAGGCGGTAGGTAATGAAGTCTGCATCTTTGGGCGCGAGGATGACTGCGAACAGTTCTTCTTTGAAGCAGAATGCTGCCACGCCGAACACGACGGCCACGAGCAGGCTCTTAACGATAGCCGCCCGCAGCACGTCGAGATGTTCCCAGAAAGATTGTTTGTCCGTATCAGCCGCCATCCGCTTATTCTTTTTTCACCGGTTCCTCCTCGATCTCTTTCTCCATATTGTTCATCCCTTCCTTGAACGAACGTACTCCCTTGCCGAGACCTTTCATCAGTTCGGGAATCTTCTTGCCACCGAAGAACAGCAGCACGACCAATGCGATCAGTAGCATTTCCTGCATACCCAGACCGCCGATAAATAAGGGCGTTATCATATTGGTTTTGTTTTAATTCGATATATCTGCTCTATAACCAACGTATTGCATCGTTACATGAATCCGTAGCATGACTACCCGAAACATTTACGTCCTAATTCGTAAGCCTGTCGACTGTATTCCGTGTCATTCACCGCACCCGTCGGCCACATTCCCTCCGCCACGACCGTTCCACAGTCTTTCCATCCTAAATACCGGAGCAGCGTATGGTAATGCGAGAGCATCGGCTCGGCTTCTTCCGCAGCTGTATCAGCGTATGCCATCAGCAAGGCCGACCGTTTCTCGCTTCCCTTGACCTGCCCGTTGAGCGCATAGAAGCGGTCTATCACGGCTTTGAGCTGCGAAGAGAATCCGAAGTAATACATTGGCGTGGCGAATACCACCATATCGGCGGTCACAAGGTGCGGACGAAGCTGCCCAAAATCGTCGTTGAATATACACTGACCGTTCATTCCGCAACGGTTGCAGGCGATGCAGGAAGAAACCTTGTGCTGGGCGCAATCGAAATGGTACACCTCGTGTCCGGCTTCTTCCGCACCCTTGATGAATTGTCCGGCCAAATGATTGGTATTCCCGTTCCGGCGCGGACTTCCTGTCAATACTACTATTTTCATTTTCTTATCCGTTTTATCGTTCAACAATTCGGCTGCCTTCGCTATCCCGACTCCGGAAAGCAGGGTTGCTCCGGCTGCTGCACCGACAGTCTTTATGAATTTTCTTCTGTCCGTATCAGTTCAACTTTTTTCATTTAACCACTTTGATAGATGGTCTGCCACTTCTGATATTATTCAAGTCAGGCAACAGGAAATGCGTGTGACGCATAGTTCTGTTTCCGCCAACTGATACCCCGATACGATTTATCGGTTACCACGGGAAATTATCCGGGTCGTTCTGTTCATACGCACGTTGGTTGCGGTTCAGACCGGTAATAATCTCCATTTCGGAAGGCGAAAGCTCGAAGTCGAAGATACGGATATTCTCGTCCGTGTACGCATCGTTGTCGCAGCGGGGAATGGTGACCAGCCCGCGCTGCATGTGCCAACGCAGGATAACCTGTGCGGCAGATTTACCGTGCCGGGCGGCAATCTCGCCGATTGCAGGGTCATCGAGCACGCCGGTAACGCCCTGTCCCAACGGTCCCCATGCTTCCACCTGAATACCCTTGCGGAACGTATAGCCCACGACATCGTGCTGGGTCATGTACGGCTCGATCTCGATTTGATTGACGACGGGACGTATGCGTGCATACTCCAGCAACTCGTCGAGATGGTGCGGGTTGAAGTTGCTCACGCCGATACTGCGGATTTTCCCCTTGTCCACGTATTCCTCCAATATCTGCCAAGTCTCCTTGATATGTCCTTTTACGGGCCAGTGGATGAGTACGAGGTCGATGTAGTCCGTTCCGAGGTCGGCAAGACTTTTGTCAAGCGACTGCCGCACGGTGCCGCCTCGCATTTCCGTAGTGTTCACTTTCGTGGTAATGAACAGCTCTCGGCGGTCTATTCCGCTCCGGCGTATGCCTTCGCCCACCTCTTTCTCGTTTCCGTAGCCCTGTGCCGTGTCGATCAGGCGGAACCCGACCTTGATTGCATGGCATACTCTTTCTGCGGCATCATCCTTGACCAAGAACGTGCCGACTCCCAATTGCGGCATTTCCATGCCGTTGTTCAGTTTTACAGTTGGTACTTTATTCATTTCCTGTGCGTTTGTTTGAATTGCCATCCCCCATACAAAGGTAATGGCAAGGATTGTTTTCAATCTGTTTCTCATTCTATTTATTGTTTATCACATCGCCGTATATCCTCCGTCCATCGCCCAAGTCTGTCCGATGGCAAAGCCGGCATAGTCGCTGCAAAGGAGCAGCACCATCGAAGCGATTTCTTCTGCCTTGCCGACACACCCCAACGGGATGGCGTCGATGACACGTGCCATGTGGTCGGGCGACTGCTCGATGGCCTGACGTACCATCGGTGTCTCGCAGGTGCCGGGGCAGATAGCGTTGATGCGGATTCCCTGCCGGGCATACTCCAACGCCGCCGATTTGGTCAGTCCCAGTACACCGTGCTTCGAGGCGTTGTAAGCCCCGATGCAGGGGATGCCTACCAGACCACCCTGCGACGAGCAGTTCACGATGGCTCCCTTGCCGTGCTTTTTCATCTCGACAAGTTCGTACTTCATACAGTTCCACACGCCACGCAGATTGACCGAAATTACCCGGTCGAAATCCCAGCCTTCGGTTTCCGCCAGATCTTCCCGCACGGCGGCATGTATGCCCACGTTATTATAGGCTATATCCAACTTGCCGAAAACAGCGACCGCCTTTTCGACAGCCGCTTTCACTTGTGCCTCGTCCGATACGTCGCACCTGATACCGATGGCGTTGTGTCCTTCCGCTTCCAGTTCCTTGGCACGGTCTGTTACCCGACTATCCAAATCGGCCATGACAACCGACGCACCGGCTTCGGCAAACATCCGTGCGGCGGCATAACCGATACCGCCAGCCGCACCCGTAATAAATGCCACTTTATTTTCAAAACGTATTTCCATAGTGAATCAAAGTTTTTCCGTATCAGACATATCACGGGTAATACTCACGCTTTGACGGACATAGAGCGTGTCATCATGTATAAGACGAACGGCAAGCCCGACAACGGAGGGGATGGTCGAAACATATCCTTTCGCTTGTTCGCCTTTGAAAGTCAATGTGAAATCATCCTTATCCCCGTCCCGTAAATACCCCGGACGAAGTACCGTGTAATCCAGACCGCTGTTTTCCACAATATCCGCCGCTTTGCGGTTTGGTATTTGGTCGGGATTGTTTCTAACATTGTCTTCATCGTCCATGTCCGCCGGAATCTCATCGTAGATTCCCACGGCTCCCATAAAGATAATACGGCGTAAACCGGCTTTCTTCATGGCTGATACCGTTTTTTCAGCGATAACGGGCAAATCGTCGCCCGATATGGCGCAATACACCACATGGCAACCCGCCATCGCCTGCTGCAAATCATCCGCTTTCATGGCGTCACAATCGACGACATGGCATCGCTCACTTTCGTGGTAGCAAGCCGAGGCATGACGGGATGCAAGCGTCAGATGACACTCTTCGTCATTGCTCAGCTTCTCGACAAGAGCTTTCCCGAATGTCCCGGATGCTCCTAAAATCAGAATTCTTTTCATGCTTGAATTATTTTAGTTTTAACCAGTTGTTTCCGAATGAAGTCTGTTCGGTCTCCGCATGACCGCGTATGCCATATACCGGCAATCTGTCGAGTTCGGAATCCAGCCTGTCGAACTCTTCATCTGTCAGTTGCATTTCGCACGCCCGCAGATTCTCCATGATGCGCTCTTTGTTCTTCGAGCCGGGAATAGGCACGACATTCGTATATTTACGGAGCATCCAAGCCAAAGAGACCTGCGCTGGAGTCGCCTGCTTTTCTGCGGCAAAACTCCTGAGCATTTCGACAATGGGCATATTGCCGGTTATGTTCTCCCGCTTCAGTTGTGGAACCCATACACGCACGTCATCGACCTGACCGAACTCCGTATCCGGTGTAATTTTTCCGGATAAAAGTCCGCTGGCGACAGGTGAGAACGGCACAAAAGCAATCCCGTTTCCCACGCAAAAAGGAATGACATCTTTTTCAGAAGTGCGCTCCACCATAGAGTAGATATTCTGCACGGCACCTACGGGCGTTACGGCATGCGCCGCTTCAAGTTGAGCCTTGTCCACCGCCGAAATGCCCCATTCGCGGACAAGTCCCTCCTGAATGAGCCTGCCCATCGTATGGGCGACCTCCAGATAGTCCACCTCCATGTTGATGCGGTGCAGATAGTACAAGTCCACGTAATCGGTCTGCAAATTCTTTAACGAGCGTTCAAGGTGGCGGCGGATGGCAGCATAAACGGAGCCGCAATCTTCAACCGCCTCAGGCCGGATATGCAGTTTTGTGGCAATCACAACCTCATTGCGAAAGCCTCTGACCGCACGCCCGACAATCTCCTCGTTATGTCCGGGATAATAAAGCTCCTTCCCGTATCCTTCTGCCGTATCGAAAAAATTGCATCCATAGCCGAACGCTTCCCGAATGGCTTCTTCGGCATATCCTGCGCCCGGTACTTGGCCGTATCCGTGGGAGAATCCCATACAGCCCATGCCTATTTCACTGACGCTTAAACTGCGAATCTTTCTTCTTTTCATAGCTTGCAGTTATCTACCCAGTTGCGAATGCTTTTCTCATCGGCACGATTAAGCAGGCGTCCCTCTCTCCAGTTCAGCGCGGGATAGGTTTTCTTCAACGCCGCCGCGCTGCCCGCGAGCGTGCTGCCTCCGGATGTGGCGAACGGGATGACTGTTTTGCCCTTCAGGTCGTGGCTTTCGATGAACGTATTGATAATGCGCGGCGCGAGGTCCCACCAGATGGGATAACCGATGAAGATGACATCGTAATCGGCGATGTTTTCCTTTCTGCCTTTGATTGCCGGACGCGATTTAGGGTCGTTCATCTCTACCGAACTGCGCGACCGCTTGTCATTCCAGTCGAGGTCGGCACTCGTATAGGGTTGTGCAGACACAATCGCATAAAGCTCTCCGCCCGTAACATTCGCCAGTTTTTCGGCCGCTCGTGCCGTCGTTCCCGTCGCCGAGAAATAGGCTACCAATATTTTATGGTTTGATCCTCCTTTGTTCATATCCTGTCTTTGTTGTGCGCCGGTGGCGGTAGCCATGCCGACCACCGACAGCAATATCAATAAAAATCTATACATGCGGCTGATTATTTAAGTTTGTCATACTCTTCGTCGGTAACGGGTTCCAGCCATTCATTGGAAGCGTTTTCGCCTGCAATCTCGAACGCCAGATGCGCGAACCAGCTGTCGGCTGCCGCACCATGCCAGTGCTTTACATTGGCCGGAATGTGAATGACCGTTCCGGGCAAAATCTCTATCGCCGGTTTGCCCTCTTCCTGATACCAGCCGCGCCCGGCCACACCGATAAGCATCTGTCCGCCGCCTTTCGTGGCTTTATGGATGTGCCAGTTGTTGCGGCAGCGAGGCTCGAAAGTCACGTTGGAAATATTCACCTGCTCACGCGAAACCGGTGCGAGGTAACTGTTGCCGGTGAAATATTGGGCATACGCCGTGTTGGGTTCACCGATGGGGAAAATCATTTCGCGTTGGAATGCAGCTTTTGCATCCTCTCCGGTCGTCTCTTCCGCCCATACCTCTTTCGCCAGACGGAATGCCGCCCATGCCTTCGGCCAACCCGCGTAAAAACCGATATGCGTGATAATTTCGGCGATTTCGGTGCGGGTGATACCGTTGTTCTTCGCCGACTGCAAATGATATGTCAGCGAGTTGTCTGTGATACCTTGACTGATGAGCGAGGTAATCGTCACCAAGCTGCGGTCGCGAAGACCGAGCTTGTCGGTGCGGCTCCATACCTCGCCGAAAAGGACGTCGTCGTTGAGTTCTGCGAATTTCGGGGCGAACCCGCCTAACTGATCGCGCCCTGCTGTCTGTACTATCTTTTCCTGTGCCATAACATGGATTGTTAAAAGGATGAATACTGAAATTAAAATAATTCGGTTCATGATTCTTTACTGAATGAAGTTATTGATTTTGTTCGCAGGGTTGAGCGGCGTCTGGTCAGCCAGCACTAATGACTTGACCATGTGCAGCGTTCCCTGCTTGTATTTCTGAAAGTGTTCCGAAGCGATGTGCTTCTCGTATGCTTCACGGCTTGCGTATGTTTCAAGAATTGTTACCTTGCAGGGATTCTCCTTTTCGCTGACAGCGTACATCGTTAATACACCTGGTTCGGTACGCAGGGAGACTTCGCCCACCTCGGTTGCGTATTTCATATATTCGTCGAGATATTGCGGGTAAACTTCTATTTTCGACAGGCGCACGATACCGTCGGCGGTCATCGGCTCCTTAGCGCACATTCCCGGCTGCTTGTCCAAGTTCAGGCATTTGCCGATAATCTCTCCGGTGGCCATGTAGGAATAGGTCGGAAACTCGAACAGCACGGGTTTCAACCGTGTATAATCGAGTTTCCCGTTGCCGTCAAGCACTTCGGGTGCAGCGTAAGTGTTAGCGACGGAGCAGATGAAGTTGTCGAAGCCTTCGGTTTCGTAGATGTCCACTACGTCGCACTCCATCGTCAGCGGCGAGGCGTCGATTACGGGCGTGCCGTTCTCTCCCCAATGATAGTCGAATACGTTCGATTTATCGACCGATGCGCCGCTCACGCTGCCCACATAGTCAGCTTTCGGCAGCATTTCACGACTGACAAGGTTGATGGAGAGCTTCTTCGACTTCCTTATCCCTTGATTGGTATGATGGTTTTTGCTCATGCTCACGAGAATCCGGTCGTGGCCGATGATGCCCGTATGCCCTACAACGAGCCAGTTCACTTTGCCCTCAACCTCCGCACCGACAACGGTCATCGGTTTGGGATAGAGGGCAAGCAGGTTTCCGATATTCTTCTTTTCCATTTCCGTACTGTTTTGTTTGTTTCCCTCCTTTGCCGGTTGCGTATTGCACGATAACAAAAGAGAGAGAAACAAGATGATTCCTATTGATTTTCTCATCCTCAAAATGGTATTAAAGGCTTTGACGCAACACTTCGATCACATCCTCACGGGTAAGGACAACGTAGCCGCTTTCGTTGATGGGGCACGCATCGGCCATTCCTTCGAGCTGCGACGCATCGGCACCGCAAGCCGTGATGTCCATCGCCAGTCCCAGTTCCCGCATCCATGCCTCCATCCGTGCGAGTCCTTCCAACGCGATTTCCTTGTCCGTCTTTCCGGTCGGGACAATATCCCACACGGCGGTCGCCAGCTGGCGGAATTTCTTCACCGCCTCTTCGGAACGCCCGATGAGCAGGCGGTAGTAAGCCCCGCTGACAGCCGAGAGCGTATGCCCGTGGGTAGCGTCGGTATAGGCGGCTACGGCCTGTCCCAGCATGTGAACCATCCAGTCGGTGGGCTTCCCGCAGGCGAGAAGCCCGTTCAAAGCCCATGTCGCAGTCCACATGATGTTGCTGCGTGCTTCGTAATCCTCCGGATTGCCGAGCACTTTCCGGGAGCTGACAACGAGGGAGCGCATCAGCCCTTCGGCGATGTAGTCGGTCGTGTTGTCGTCCGTTCCCGAAAGATATTGTTCCAATATGTGCGACATGATGTCGTAAATGCCTGCCACCGTATGGTGCTTGGGCACGGTATAAGTGTAAGCGGGATTGAGAATGGAGAAATCCGGATTGCGGAAATAATAGAACTTCTTCCGGTTTTCGCTGTGTTTGGAAATGACGGAACAACTGTCCATTTCCGACCCCGTTCCAGCCATCGTGAGCACGCAGCCGACAGGAATCCACCGGCAGGTCATTTCGCCCCAGTTGTTGAAATAATATTCCCACGGGTCATGTTCGCAGTACGCGGAGCCTGCCACCGCCTTGCAATAGTCGCAGACAGACCCGCCGCCGACGGCAAGGATAAAATCCACCGCCTCTTTCCTTGCGAGTGCCACGCCCTCCATCACCTTCTCGATGGTGGGGTTGGGCATGACACCCGACAGTTCGACCGTCTGCTTGCCCGCTTTGCGCAGCTCCGCCAGCACCGCGTCGTAGATGCCGTTCTTGCGGATGGAGCCGCCGCCGTACACTAACATGACTTTTTCTCCGTACTTGCCTAATTCTTTACTCAAATTCTCCAATGAGTTTTCCCCGAAGTATAGTTTCGTGGGATTGTGAAAAGTGAAATTGCCTAACATAATCGACTTGTTTTTAAGTTATTACTTGTTGTTAATATTCTTGATGAACCGTGCCGGGACGCCGCCCACGACCGTACCTGCCGCAATAACGGCATTGTCACCGATGGTCACGCCTTGCAGAATGGTGGCGTTCGAGCCAACCCACACATTCCTGCCTAATACGATAGGTGCAGGATAAGTGGATTTTCGTTCTTCTGGTGCAAGACCGTGGTTGAGCGTGGCAAAGACCACATTATGACCTATCTGGCATCCGTCGCCTATCATGACTCCACCGTGGTCTTGAAAATGACAGCAGGCGTTGATAAACACATTTTCGCCTACGGTGATGTTTTTACCGAAATCCGCATAGAGGGGTGGAAAAACGCGCAATGATTGCGGAACTTCATAGCCGAACAGTTTGGATAACAGTCCACGTACTTCATCCGGCGTATGATAAGCCGTATTCAGACGGAAAGTGACGCGACGGGCTTCGTTGCTCATCTCGTCCATAAAACGGTGTATTTCCTCCGTATCAAGAGGCTTCCGTGTCTTTACGTATGTCTTGAAATCTTCTATCGTCATACTTATTGCCTTTCAAATTTTACTGTTATATCTCCTCCGATATTCAGAGCTTCGATGTCATTGCCGTCGATACGGCCTATTTTAATCAGGTCGTTGCTATGTGACCAGTTCTTGCAGAAAATCGCCACGTTGCCCCACGGCGCATAAATCGTGATGTCGCCTGGCGTGGGCGCACAACCGCGTGTCACGCCTTCGGTCGTCAGAGCCGGATCGGGATAAAATATTTTCTCGGTCGTGTTGTTGTAGTCGTTCAGCGTAGCCTCCAACGGCAGACGGGAGAGGAAATCCCGGCCTGCCGCATTGTCTTCCATCGTGGCGGTAATCGTGCGGTCGCCAACCGAGATCTTCATTTTCAGAGATGTTTCGTCCGGTGTTTCCGATTCTTCACGGCTCGCTCCGATTTCTTCAAGCCATGATGGGACACGTGTCGCCATTTGCGAAAGACCTGAAGAGGTCAGTAATAGGGTACGGTCGATGATTGTCGCATCGGGGCAAAGGCTACGGGCCTTGCTGACCGAAGCGGAAATGCCGCTGCTGCCGCTGGTGGCGAACAGGGCGATTTGTTTTCCGGCAAGTTTGGAGGCATGGGAATACAGGAATATTTGCATCGGTGTCGCCATACTGCCGTACCAGATTGGATAACCGACGAATACGATGTCGTAATCGTCAAAACTCTCCATCGAGGTTTTGACAGGCGGATAATTGCCCTGACGGATGGCAGCCAGTTCTTCTTGCGACCGTTCCAACATGGAGTTGTAATCATTGTCGTATGCCGTTTCCGGCTCCACTTCAAGCATGTCGCAGTCGAGTGTCGTCTGAATCAGTTGCGCCACACGTTCGGTATTGTTCGTGCGGGAAGCATAAAGAACAAGGTAGCGACCGTTCCCACCGGGAACAGGCGTGTCGGGATTATCATCGGAATCATCACCGCCGCCCGGATTTTCCGGCTGTTCGGGCTGTTCAGGAGTGAACGGCTCGTCAGAACCGCCTCCGCAAGCCGCCATGGACAAGACGGCAAGCAATAAAAACGGAATCAATAAAAACTTTTTCATCATTTATACTCTTTATTTGTCGATTTGGCTTTCGGTAAACGGGTCGGCACGGTGCCCCATAAGGTCGATTGCAGCATATTCCTTGTCGAACTCTTCCATTTCGTAGGGAGTGAGACGAACGGTTGCCGCACCGAGAAAATCATCCAGATGGTCGGGATTGGTCGTGCCGGGTATCGGGGCTATCCACGCCTTGCGCGAAAGCATCCACACGAGGGCGAACTGCGCCGGGGTGATGCCTTTGCGTTCCGCCCATTTGCGGACAAGGGCGACAAGCGGCATATTGTGCTTTAAGGCTTCGGGCGTGAATTGCGGCAGGTTCCATCGGCGGTCTCCCTGTTTGAAGCGGCTGTTCCCGTCGATTACCCCGGTAAGGAAAGCACGTCCCAACGGGCAATAGGGAACGAAACCGATGCCCAGTTCTTCAAGCGTCGGAAATATCTTCGTTTCTGGTTCTCGCCACCAGATAGCATATTCGCTCTGTACCGCTGATAAAGGACATACGGCATGGGCGCGACGGATGGAGCGTGCGCTGGCTTCCGACAGTCCCCAGTGCAATACCTTTCCCTCCTGCATCAAATCCTTGACCGTGCCGGCGACCTCTTCCATCGGCACGTTCGGATCGACACGGTGTTGGTACAAGAGGTCGATACGGTCTGTACGCAACCGCCGGAGCGACCCTTCCACCGCACGGCGGATATGGTCGGGTCGGCTGTTGAGTGCGGTCGGCTTGCCTTCCTCCACGCCGAAGCCGAACTTCGAACCGATTTTTACCTTGTCACGGAACGGGGCGAGTGCTTCGCCGACCCACTCTTCGCTGGTATAAGGTCCATACACCTCCGCCGTATCGAAAAAGGTCACACCCTTGTCGTAAGCACGCCGGATCAGGGCAATCATATCCCTTTTTTCATATTTCCCGCCATAATAGCCTACCATCGGCAGGCAGCCCAGACCGATGGCTGATACGGCCAGTCCTCCGAGGTTTCTGTATTCCATATTCCCCGATGGATTATTCCCGTTCGAATAACCGTTTTTAGACCGCGACGTAGATTGGGCAAAGATTTTCGACAATCCCGTCCAATCCCCGGCTGCCAGTAAAGCGGTCATTGATGACATTTTCAAAAAATCTCTTCTGTCCATAAATCCTGTAATTTTTAAGAATGACCTCCATAAGTCAAGCCTCGCATAATCTCCATTTCATTATCTTCCAACCGGAAAGTTATGGGTTCATTTTCCTGTTCCGGGCAAATCCCGTCCTGTACGAGAAAACATCTCACCACATTTTCGGTAGAAGTATGATAACGGTCTGCAAAGAAGCACACGACTTCATCTTCATACAATTCCGCTGGAATGTCAATTCGTTCATTCATCATTTGATTTCTTTTGATGATGCAAAATTACCGGGTTATACGACAGCGGACTTAACGATAAGTGGGTAACTTGTATCATTTTTACTGAATTTGGTATGTCAGACATTCGGCTATGTGATTGAAATAATGTACCTTTGTATTCGCAAGAAAGGAGCTATATAAATGCTATGAACAAAATTCTGAAGGTCAGAAACGTGGGCGATTACAGCCGGTGGGTAGGACATACCGACAGGCATCCGCTGGTCAGTGTCATTGACTATGCGGAAGTGTCCCCAGTGCGTCATAGCCTGAACAATTACAGCATTTATGGCATTTTCTTTCATGACGAAGCGGAAATAGACCTGGCATACGGTTGTGGGAAGTACGACTACAAGAAGGGAACGGTCATCTGCGTCGCCCCCGGACAGATCGGCGGAAAAGAGGACAACGGTGAACGAGTGATGCTGACGGGCTGGGCACTGCTGTTCCATCCAGACCTGTTGCACGGCACCCCGTTGGAAAAGACGATAAAGAATTATTCCTTTTTCGATTACCGTGTCAATGAAGCCCTGCACATGACCGACGAAGAACATGGTATCTTGACATCACTGATGCGCCAGATAAGGGATGAACTCCAGAAAAGGCATGATGAACTTCAAGACTCCATCATTGTGGGCTATATCGAGTTGGTCCTGAACTTCTGCCAGCGTTTCTATAACCGCCAGTTCATCACCCGGAAACTCGATAATTCGGATATGTTGATGAAATTCGACCGTTTGTTGCATGATTACTTTGACAGGAACATGCAACTGACATATGGCTTACCGACAGTGCAGTATTGCGCCGACAAACTTTGCATGTCATCGAATTATTTCGGGGATATGATAAAAAAGACAACAGGTGATACAGCAAGTAATTATATCCGTCAATACATAATACAACTGGCAAAAAACGAACTTGCTACGGGTGAAAGTATTGCACAGGTAGCATATGGGTTGGGGTTTGAATATCCGCAACATCTTAGTCGAATGTTTAAAAAGCAAACAGGAATGACACCATCAAATTATTTCGAAAATCTGCAAAGGAAATAATTATTCTTAATAACAATTTATTGGAAAAGCACTCTAAGATAGAAGAATTTATTTTACAGGTAAATCAAGCGACTTCGGAGCCTGCTTAACGGACGGTTTGGCGGCATGATTGCCGTTAAACCGTCCTGTTTTCGTTTAACGAAAACACAACTTGCTGTCCGCAGGAGCGGACCATGTTTCTCCAATAATTATTGTGTATCAGACCATTGTGTGGCTATTTTCCTGTGGTTTGTGGGGCTTTTCCATCAGATATTTGCCGGCTGTTCTCCCCATTAAAGGATAGATATATCTCCATGACCATGTGACTTACGCCCATAATTCGGGGATAAGGAGGCGAATATACGGAAAATCTGCCCTTTACATGCCCTATTGTCCATTAATGGATTGCTACTTCTACACTTCTGCAAATGGAGAATGACATGTAACCGTATACGCCTTATTGTTTTTTCATCGTCTCCATTAACGGATTGCTACTTCTACACTTCTGCAAATGGAGAATAACAGGTAGCCGTATACGCCTTATTGTTTTTCTTCATCGTCTCCATTAATGGATTGATATTTATACACTTATGCAAATGGAGATTTTGAGATATCTATATCCGGAAGGATGCGTGCTCCCTTCGCTCCCGGCTATCCCTATTTTGATATCCGGCTATATCGCAATTCTGTGATAGCATTATCCGGATAGCGTATCATACGGCTATATACAAATATGGCTACACTATAATTCATGGTTGTGATGGAGATGGCTTTTCCTATCCGGTAACAGACCATGATGCCACGAGGAAAAAAGCGACAGCCGCAGAGAAAAAACGGATGGCAGGAACCATTATGGAATCTGGTAAATAGAAAATCCGGTACATGCGAATTCAGGCGATCATCCCGGATGGTAACCTGTCAAAGAGGCTTTTGAGACATTTGAAATACCGATAATAAAAAAAACGAGATCAGGTATTTTGGCGGATGGCGGCAGGATTGCCGCCTCCGGCCCTTCCGAGTTTGTACGCCTCCTGCGTGAGGGCAGCTGGTTTGACAGCGGGTGCACCGATAAGGAGTACATGATGAATTTCTCCGGGCGGTACAGGGAACTGCACGGGGTGACGGTGAGGACCGACACGCCGGAGCATTTCATGGACGACCTGAAAAAGTACGGTTACATCAAGGGCTGAACAGTCCGTTCCTTTATTATTACACTCCCTGCCGGTTTGGAGTCGCTTCACTTCCGGTGGGGATTTTTCTTTTTTCATCGCCGTGACGCACCTGTCCTTCAGGTTTTCCAAAGGGGGTCGTGAAAACCGACCGGCTACGGAGTATTTTTCCTTCCCATATGACAAAAACCGACTATCCATGACTATTCCTGCCAGTGTACCGGTCGCGCTTGCCTCTCATGGTTTCTTCCCTTATATTCGCACTGACATTTAAACAAGTTGAAAAATATGGAAATATGCTACATCGAGGCCGGTGTCCTTGAGAGGATGCTGGCACGCGCCGAGAACCTGTCCGCACATGTGGACAGACTGTATGAGAGAAACCGCTGTAAGGAACCCGGAGAGTGACTGGACGGCCAGGATGT
>OGPT01001291.1_pt1 | contig 23388 bp, 28 predicted proteins | sample 1552951 | NCBI WGS metagenome assembly OGPT01 (sample SAMEA2580224, study PRJEB22360) | human gut metagenome | biome: human gut; feature: human-associated habitat; material: faeces | place: Denmark | collected 2008/2010
GGAGTTTACTGCTCCTTAGCTAACAGGTCCTTGAAGTACTGGTGCTCTTCGGGCGGTGTTTTTAAAATATCCATGGCTTGGTCAATGGAGACATTCATTGTAGACATAAGATTTTTGATGCTTTCAGCTTTGCCCTCAGCTTTGCCTTCAGCCAAACCTTCAGCCTTGCCTTCAGCTCTTCCGTCATTAATGCCAGCCTCATAAATTTGCTTGCTGAAATTATCCATAGTTGCGAGTCCCTCCTTAGCAGTTTTGAAAGATTGAAATTTTATTTTTCATAGAATCCGTTGCTGCTTAATGTTCTCCAAGTAACGTACATTATTTCGTAATTATCTTTGATGAATTTTTGAATGGCAGTTATTTCTCTATCTTTTAATCGTCCACGAGCTGTTAATTTTGAAGAGCCGTCGCTTCGAACAAAGAACTTAGCAGAACCAGGTTCTGTTAGTTCTTCATTACTAGCGTGTACATGCATACATTCAACTACACAGTGAGCTGTGAAATATAAATAATAACCACAAATTTTAAAGGGGAAATATTTAGGCATTTACAGTCTCCTTCAATAAATCTTTATTGCGATTGTAGTACTTCATTACTATAGCGTCTTCTTCATCACTCATGACAGATTCAACAAGCTCGTCGTTTTGGATAACTGCTGTTTTGGATAAATTATTTAAATCAGTAATTTCTATATGGTCTTTTAAAACTTTGAAAGCATAACCAGCCACAATCATATCTGCTTGGTCTGCAATTTCCTGAACACTCATACTATCCTTACCTCCTGTATATTATCAAAGATATCTTGCGGCAATCTCAAACGCTTGGCGATATAGCGTAAATCGATATATTCTTCTATGGGAGTATCTAGATTAGAATACTTTGCCATACATTCAATATAGCCTTTGTTCCATTTGAGAATAGAGATATATTTTTGTAAGAATGGTGATGTTTTAAATTTAATTTGTAAATCGCCTATTTTAAAAATACTAAATTTATCGTTATTAGTTAAGATAGCAACCATAAATCTGACCTCCATTGGCAATTAGTGGCGTGTATGAGTCTATAAAGCATATAGCTTACTTCTTTGTTCTTATTTTAGCATTAGACGCAAGAACATACAATAGATAAATTAAACAGCAAAATAAAATTCTCTAACCCCGAGGTGACAATTCATGAAAATAAAACTTCTTCTTGTCGGCGCAGGCGGCTTTGACCGCGTGACACTCTGGACAAGCGCGTAATTCAGCATGAGCCATTAGGCTTCCATGATTACAACTGCCTGCAGATGAACGCCTTTGCTGTAGTATCTGATTCCGGTACACTGCCGGAGGAAAGCAGCTTCTTCACGAGCGTGGGACATCCCTTCCCGGCGGTGTGCATCCGCACCTCTACGGAGCGCCCGGAAGCGATGGACAAAGGCTGCTTTGTGCTCGCAGGCATTGACGAAAAAAGCCTGCTGCAGGCTGTAGACACAGCGGTACAGATGAACCTTGACGGGGAAGACGGACTGCCGGTGCCTGATTATGTAGATGAGAACGTATCTACTAAGGTTTTGAAGATTATTCAAAGCTACACAGGTGTGGTGAATAAGATGGTCTGGAGAAAAGAGTAAGAAGAGCAAATATATACTCGAATATCGTGCAATAGAAAAAGCGCTTGCCGGATGGCAGGCGCTTTTTTGTGCGGGCGGAGTTTACTGCTCCTTAGCTAACAGGTCCTTGAAGTACTGGTGCTCTTCGGGCGGTGTTTTTAAAATATCCATGGCTTGGTCAATGGAGACATTCATTGTAGACATAAGATTTTTGATGCTTTCAGCTTTGCCCTCAGCTTTGCCTTCAGCCAAACCTTCAGCCTTGCCTTCAGCTCTTCCGTCATTAATGCCAGCCTCATAAATTTGCTTGCTGAAATTATCCATAGTTGCGAGTCCCTCCTTTGTGGTTTTAAGATTGTTGATACATTGTGAAAGCTTTCCTTGGCTAAAATCACCTGCGTCGGCGGTAGCAAAATATTGCATAAGCTGCGCAATACTGCTGTTATCATTAACCTCTGCGTTGATATAGCACATATGCAGTCCGTCATTGTAGGGAGTATTGGTATCGCCTAAAAATTTTAAGATTGGGTAGCAGGTTTTGCCGAGCTTCCAGATATCTGTCTGGCTGATATAAAAAATGTGCAGCTCTGGTACAGATGCATAAGTCTGGTCACCCTTAAAAAAGTATTCATTGATGATAGTTGATGCGTAATAAAGCATCCTCTTTTCGTGTGCAATGCCGCCATCTGCCTTCTGAATTTCAATTTCATAAAGCTTGTTGTTGGCATCCTCAGCTAGTACATCCATGATGATGTTGTGCGAGGAGAGCTTGCTGATGACATACTGCGTTTTGTTCTTTTTGATTACCAGTGTTTTGATACCGGTGAGAACACGCAGAATATGCTCGCAGGCCTCTTTGTCCTCTAAAACAGCTCTGGCAAGCAGGTCGTTGAACAAGGTCATGCCCAAGATGTGCTTTTGCAGCTCTTCCTGTGTCAGAAAAAGACTGCTTTTGGATAGTTTTTTGGTCATAGTTTCCTCCTTTAATTATAATCTTTGCTTCAGCAAAATACAACATGAGGTGCTTAAGAAAAAAGCAGTACACATAGCATCCGGAAAATTCGGATACCGTGGGTACTGCTAAATACTACCGACATGAGCCGGTAGGCCCTGCTTATTTTGTTGTGAATGTGAAGCTATGTTAAGTATAAATAAGAGGGCAACGAAAGTCAAGTGAAGATTCAGAAAAATAACAAAAATAAATCAGCTGTACAATTGCTACTGTAGATGCTGAAGTTTTTGTGTACTACCATAAGCTCCCAATCTTACGTATACAAAAAAATCAGGACCGCATAGCGGTCCTGGTCAAAATCTTTATTGCTTAAAATATAAACGACATCCAACTAGTGCATTTTCTGGCATCAGAAAATGGGTATTATCATTTTGGGACAGGCGCTTTTTTGTGTGGGCGGAGTTTACTGCTCCTTAGCTAACAGGTCCTTGAAGTACTGGTGCTCTTCGGGCGATGTTTTTAAAATATCCATGGCTTGGTCAGTAGCCGTTTTCCCAAAGTTCCTCACAGCTCAAATCAAGCTCATCATTCCAACTGATACCATAACCACCAACATCAACCTTAACCAAGTTAAAAAGACCGTTGGTATATTCTAAAGCTCTAAAGGGCTGCCATATTTTCCAAAGCGGTTTTACATCATAATACTTGCAAATACCATTGATAAAGTCAACCTTTAAAATAAAATCTGGCATTGCTTTTACATCTTGAACTTTATGAAACATGGTAGCACCTCCTGTTATTTTAATGGTGGTAGTTTAATAAATTCCTGTGTTTCCCAAATATGCATCAGCGCAGTTTGGTGCAATGCAGCCCACTCTTTGACAAGCTCTAGTGCTTTAGGTGGTAAATCTCCTTCTAGCATTTTTAATGATTTGATTTCGATTTCGCCTGTGTATTCACCGTATATGACGTGAAAATGTGGTGGGTTGTGTTCTTTTCTTTGAAAATACATCTTGATGTACATACCGTAAAAAGAAGATATTAACGGCATACTGTTTTCCTCCTTTAATTATAATATTTGCTTCAGCAAAATACAACATGAGGTGCTTAAGAAAAAAAGCAGTACACATAGCATCCGGAAGTTCCGATACCATAGGTACTGCTAAATACTACCGACATGAGACGGTAGGCCCTGCTTATTTTGTTGTGAAGGTGAAGCTAAGCTAAGTATAAATAAGAGGGCAACGAAAGTCAAGCAAAAATTCTGAAAAATCGTACAAATGAGATAATATTGCGATATACAGGTTTAGCCAACAGCATATAAAATAATCTTGAAACATAGAATATAGTTTGCTACAATATATTACTGTAGACTGTTTTCGATAAGCAAGCGATATAATATACACTTGCAATGAACAAATTTATAAGCTTAGGAGATGCTACCTGATGAAGAAACTACTTAGTGCTATAGCAATTGCTGCAGCCTTGGGCTGCAGCTGTGCCGCCGCCAGCCCGCTGGTTACTGCTGACGTGCCGCTGGACAGCAGCTATTATGGTTATCTTGATAAGCTGGAGGGCATGGGCTATATCCAGGATATGCCTGCCAATACCAAGCCTTATAGCCGCCTGGACATGGCCAAATGGGTGCTGCAGGCTGAAGCAATTGCCCAAAGCAAGCCGCTGCCGCCATACCTGCAGACCAGGCTGGATGCAATGCGCGAGGGACTGTCAGAGGAGATTGCTTACCTGCAGGGTGCAGGGAAAATCAATAATGTGAAGCTGCGTGGTGCGAGCGTTGACCTTTCCTATCTGCAGCAGGACAGTGCTGCGTATAAGTATAATAACGCCAAGGCACATTGGCAGCTGTTGAACCACAATAATAATGGCTATCTTTATGGCGATGGCTTTAACGCTGTGGGCACGCTGCACATCAGCGGCAGCCTGAGCAAGGACCTGGCTGTGGGCGTTACGCCGCGCTTCAGCTGGGACAAGGACGAGCATGGCGATGCCAGCCTTGTTGAGGGCTATGCCAAAACGCATTTGGGCGTGTGGGGGATTACTGCCGGCAGGCAGCCGATGTCCTGGGGCGTAGGGCGTGCAGGACAGCTGGCCTTTGGCAGCAATGCAACACCGCAGACAGCAATTAAACTGAATTTGCTGGAGCCGCACACCTTTGACAACGGTGCGTTGAAATTCCTGGGTAAGGCTAATGTCAACGTCTTCGCCAGCAGGCTGGAGGGCAACAGGGTTGCAAGCTCCGGTTCGGCGCTGGAAAAGAATCATGCAGCTCTTGTGGGTGTGCGCGTAGATATTATGCCGACGGATGCGTTTACGATTGGCCTAGAGCGTATGTCGATGCTCAAGAAGTTCAACAAGCATTGGCTGCTGGGCGATAATGCAGATGATGCTGAAAAGGATAATTGGAACGATATTGCGGGCCTTGATTTTAAATACCGCTTCCCGGGCGTGCGGGTTTATGCTTCGCTGTATGGCGAGGACCAGGCGCATGCCTTCCCCTGTGAAAATGCTTATAATGTTGGCATGTACTTTCCGCAGCTGGTGCCGGACGGCAGCTGGGATTTGCGCGTGGAGGCTGCCAAAACTAATGACGCCTGGTATGGCCATTGGGTGCTGAAGAATGGCTGGACATATAAGGATGCTATTTTGGGAGACTGGCTGGGCGCAGATGCGAAACGCGTTTATGCGGAGGTTAACCATTATCTGGCTGATGGTGGCAAGCTGGGACTGAGCTATACCTGGGCTGATATGCAGCAGACGGCGCAGCATGATGGCAGGCTGCAGGAGGTGGAGCTGAGCTACAGTAAGAGACTGCAGAAGGATTTGCTGCTGCATACTGCTGTTGGCTATGGCAAGCTGGGGGACGATACCAGCAAGCTGGTGGCTGTTGGCCTGAGCTGGGAGTACTAAGCCTAAAGTCTGTAAGAGTTTAATATATGCTAAAACATGAAAACACCGACGTCTGCCGTACTTGTGGTACGGCGGATGCCGGTGTTTTTTGCTTATTTACATGTAAGTGGCGCAATTAAATATAGCGCTGCAACCCTTTCGTCTGCTCGCAAAGCTCGCAGCCACCTTCCCTTTCAGGGAAGATATATCAGACCTGTGGAAGGCTAAACTTCGCAAATTAGACTAGCCTTTTATGCACTTATTTGCTGAATTTGCTATGCATGCACCCCCTTTAGTCGCTATCGCGACAGTTCCCCCGAGGGGGAACCAAGAATGTGCTAATGAAGTTTAACGGAAAGCTATTAGTATTGCCTGCCCCTTGGGGAAGGTGTCGAGCGAAGCGAGGCGGAAGGGGGCGTGTGGCGCAGCGCCTTACAGACTTGCCGCTCTCTCCAAGAATCCACGCAGAATGTCGCAGGAAGCGATGAACTTAGCCTGCTCTTCTTCCGTCAGCGGCAGCTCTAAAATCTCTTCAATACCGTTTTTGCCGATTACGCAGGGAACACCTGCAGCTACGTCCTTCTGGCCATATTCGCCGTTCAGCACGGTGGAGCAGGGCCAGATCAGCTTCTCGTCATGGAAGATGGCTTTAATCAGCATGCAGGCAGCGTTGGCAATGCCGAATTCCGTGCAGCCCTTGCCGTCGACTTCAATGTCGCCAGCTCTTTTAACCTGCAGCTGCAAATCCTCCAGGTTGAGTGCTGCCAGCTCCGGACGTTCAGCGCGCAGCTGGGCAAAGCTCTTGCTGCCGATGCGGATGGCAGACCAGACAACGAAGCTGGAATTACCGTGCTCGCCCATGCAGAAGGCCTGAATGGATTTGCGGCTGTAGCCTGTTGCGGTGCTGAGCACGCGTAGCAGGCGGTAGCTTTCAAGGCTGGTGCCGGTGCAGAAGCAGCGCTGCGGCTCCCAGTTCATCTTGCGGCGGATATGCTCACAGATGATGTCTGCCGGATTAGAAATGCTGATCATAATACCCTTGAAGTCAACCTGCTTCAGGTGGCTGATAACCTCGTTGGCCATTTTAATGGAATCGTCAAACATATCAAGACGTGTTTCGCCGGGACGACGGCTGCGGCCGAAGGCCATTACCAGAATATCTGCATCGTTCAGCTCGCTGTATTCACCGGCGCGGATGATGGCATCACGGCCGCAAAGTGCGCCGCTGACGCCGTCATCTAAGTCCAGCGCCTGTGCGGCAGCCTTTTCCTTGAGAATATCAATGAGCACAATATCGTCAGCCTCACCGGATTGGATAAGAGCTAAAGCAACATGGGAGCCGACGTGGCCGGCTCCGACGATTACAACCTTACGAGTTTTTAACATAACCAAAGCCTCCTTATGAAAACAGGGAACCGTCCCCACTTGTGCTGGAGATAGTTCCCTCATTTTTTATGCGGTGATAAATATGCCGGTGGCGTATTTATCACATTTCGCTATATTATTTGTTTGCTTCTGCTTCAGCAATAACCTTGTTGATATCTTCGATAAGAGCATCAACATCAATGCCGTGAGCGCCAGCGCCCTGACCGATGGTTTCGAAATGAGCAGCCATGCAGCCGATGCAGCCCAGACCATATTCAGCGAAAACCTCCATGATTTCAGGATGGTTTTGAACGGCTTCAATAATGCCGGTATCTTTAGTAATCATTGTATAAATCTCCTTCTTTTAATAAAAATTGTACACATAATCCGTACTTACTCATTATATCATTTGTATCTCTAAAAGCCAAATTTATTACGGAAAATTTTTTGCGAAATCAGCTTGACAGAGTTCACATTTTTTTAATTATTTTTTTACATTGAGCTGTGAAATACTTGCGTTTGCAGCCGATTAACACTATAATGGAGAAAAGTGGTGTAATGTGGGTGAAAAGGGGGCGACATTATGCTTTTGGGTGAATACGAACATACTATAGATGCAAAAGGTCGTCTTGCTATGCCTGCAAAGCTGCGTGAAAGCCTGGGCAGTAAGTTTATTATCACCAAGGGCCTTGATGGTTGCCTTTTTGTATACGATATGGAGCAATGGCAGAAGCTGGAGCAAAAGCTGTCCGCCTTGCCGATGAGCCGCAAAACAGCGCGTGATTTTACCCGTTTTCTCTTTGGCGGTGCCTGCGAGGGCGAATGTGACAAGCAGGGCAGGGTGCTGCTGCCGGCAAACCTGCGTGCTCACGCCGGTCTGGAAAAGGATGCTGTAATCGTTGGCGTTGGCAGCAGAGCTGAAATCTGGGACGCCGGACGTTGGAACAAATATAATGAAGAAAATGCTGAGGATGTGAGCGAGCTTGCCGAGCAGCTTGCTGATTTAGGCATATAAGATTGGTGTTGGCTATGGAATTTAAGCATACAAGTATCCTGCTCGCAGAGAGCGTGGAGTTTTTGATTACAGATAAAAATGGTATTTACGTGGACTGCACCATGGGAGGTGCCGGTCACACCAGTGCCTTTGCCGCTCAGCTGGAGGCTGGTGGCCTGATGCTTGGCATTGACCAGGATGATGATGCGATTGCGGCAGGCTCTGCGCGCTTGCTGAACAAGTTTGCCTGCAAAACCGCTGTTGCCAAGTCTAATTTTGAAAACTTTTCCCAGGTATTGGATTCCATGGGCATTGATAAAATTGACGGTATCTTTTTTGATTTGGGCGTTTCCAGCTACCAACTGGATACACCGGAGCGTGGTTTCTCATATATGCATGACGGACCTTTGGATATGCGCATGAATAAAGAAGCAAGTCTGGATGCAGAGTACATTGTAAACCACTATAAGGAAGAGGAGCTGGCGGATATTATTCACCGTTACGGTGAGGAACGCTGGGCGAAGCGTATCGCCCAGTTTATTGTGGCAGCACGCAAGGAAAAACCGCTTACCACTACCTTTGAGCTGGTGGATGTAATCAAGAAGGCTATCCCCAAGGGAGCAAGGCTTGACGGCCCGCACCCGGCGAAGCGCACCTTCCAGGCGATTCGCATTGAGGTGAACAATGAGCTGGGAATTCTGGCTGATACGATGGAAAAAGCTGTGGACCGCTTGAAGAGTGGCGGCCGTATCGGCGTTATTACCTTCCATTCGCTGGAGGACAGAATTATCAAGCAGACCTTTGCTAAGCTGGCCAAGGGCTGCACCTGCCCGCCACAGCTTCCTGTATGCGTGTGCGGCAAAAAGCCGCAGCTGCGTAAAACCGGCAATATCGTTCCCTCTAAGGCCGAGGTTGAAGAGAATCCGCGCAGCCGCAGTGCTCGCTTGCGTTACGCAATCAAGATTTGACAGATAGATTAAGATAGATGTGATGTGTGATGAAGGGTGATTTTGATGCTTGCTAGAAAATACGACAATTACGCCTGGCAAGAGCAGCCTGCTGAGCAGTACGAAGCCCCGCAGCCTGTCCGTCGCAGAAGACGTAAACCTGATAAAATGAAGCTTATCCGCAGTGGACTGTTCAAGATTATGGCAGTTGTCATGGTGGCTTATTTCGCTATGGTTCTGCGCAGCGAGGCTATGGTGCAGTGCAGCAATGAGCTTGTCAGCCTGCAGAAGCAGGAGGCGCAGCTGATTAACCAGAACAACGAGCTGAGAATTGAGGTTGAGCAGCTGAAGGGACCGGAACGTATTATCGGTTTGGCCGAACAGTATTTGGGTATGAGTGTTGCCCGCAGCAATATTTATGTTAAGGCTGGCGGAAGCAGCAATTCTTTGGCTGTGCATAACAAATAAACATAGCCATTCAGTTTATATTGTGATATAATTTGAATGGGTTTTTGGGAGGCAGCCTTTTGGCTGCCGTTTCAATTTAAATTCTCCAGTACAAAAAATCTATAAGAAATTTATGCTTTTGCCGTTATGCCGCAGAAGCTGAAACAGGAGGTTTATAAATGGAAAAGCAATTAGCTTCTCTCATTGCATTGCTGCCGCAGGCTGAAGTCCTTGGCAGTGCTGATAAAGTAATTACTGATGTAACTGCTGATTCCCGTGCAGTTGTGGCTGGCAGCCTTTTTATCTGTCTGAAGGGCGCGACTGTAGACGGGCATAAATTTTTGGCGATGGCTGCCGAAAAGGGCGCTGTTGCTGCGCTGGTGGAAGATGTGCCGGCGGAAGTGCCGCAGGGCATTACCCTGATAAAGGTTGCCGATACGCGCGAGGCGATGGAGCTGGTAACGCCGTATTTTTATGATTACCCCGGCCGCAAGCTGAGAATGATTGGCGTGACAGGTACTAACGGTAAAACCACCTCTACTAACATTATCCGCCTGATTCTGCGCAAGGCAGGCTACAAGGTGGGCCTGATTGGCACCATCAATATCATGATTAACGATGAGATTACTGAATCTCACAACACTACTCCGGACGTGGTTGACCTGCAGAAGACGCTGTATGCTATGTGCTGCGCCGGCTGCGACTACTGCGTAATGGAGGTTTCCAGCCACGCGCTGGCACTGAAGCGTGTTGCAGGCATTGAATATGACTGCGCTGTGCTGACGAATATTACCCAGGATCACCTGGACTTCCATAAAACCATGGAAAATTATCGTGATGCCAAGAGCCTGCTCTTTGAGCATCTGACTGACGGCGATAAGCCGAATAAAAACGCTGTCTTCAACATGGACGACGCCAGCTCCGCGATTATCCGCGAGCGTACCAAGGCTAACGTGCTGACCTACGGTGAAGGTCATGATAATGATATCTATCCGCTGAGCTTTACGGTAGAACCTAAGCATATGCAGCTGCTGCTGCACACTCCGGTGGGCGAAATGGACCTGGAGCTGAAGATTACCGGCGAGTTCAACGTGTATAATGTTATGGGTGTTATCGGTGCAATGCTGGCTGAAAAGATTGATAAGGATATCATTTGCTCCGTACTCGACGGCTTTGACGGCGTCCCCGGACGTTTCCAGCTCGTTGAGGCAGGACAGCCTTATACTGTTATTGTAGACTACGCACATACTCCCGACGGCCTGGAGAACGTGCTGAAAACCGCTCGCTCTATTACCCGCGGCAAACTGTGGGTTGTGTTCGGCTGCGGCGGTGACCGCGACAACAAAAAGCGTCCGCTGATGGGTGCTCTGGCGCTGCAATTGGCTGACAACATCGTTGTTACCTCCGATAATCCGCGTACCGAGGATCCGGAGCTGATTATCGACGAAATCTTTACGGCGCTGCAAAATGTGCCCGAGGGCAAGCACGTTACCCGTCTGAGCGACAGACGTGAGGCAATCTGCTATGCTTTGGCAGAGGCTGCTGCCGATGATGTTATTCTGATTGCCGGCAAGGGCCACGAAAATTACCAGATTTTGAAGGACAGAACTATTCACTTTGATGATAAAGAAGTTGTAATGGAATACTGGAGTGATAAAAAATGCTGAAGGCCAGTGAAGTTTTAGCAGCTACTAAGGCTGTTTGTGCAGATTTTGAGTTTACCGGCGTAACCACCGATTCCCGTGCGGTAAAGCCGGGAGAATTATTCGTAGCGCTGAAGGGCGATAATTTTGACGGCCATGACTATTGCGCCAAGGCTGTGGAGCTGGGTGCTGCGGGCGTTGTTGTATCCCATGAGGTTAGCGGCCTGCCTGCAGGCGTTGCTGTGTTCATGGTAGAGGATACGCTGCTTGCTTATCAGCAGCTTGCGCATGCCTATCGTCTGCGTAAGCAGGGCCTGAAGGTTTTTGCTATTACAGGCTCTAACGGCAAAACCTCTACCAAGGATTTGCTGGCTGCCTGCCTGAGCTGCAAATATAATGTTGTCAAAACTCAGGGCAACTTCAATAATGAAATCGGTCTGCCGAAAACATTGCTGAGCATTCAGCCGGATACGGATATTGCCGTTGTGGAAATGGGTATGCGCGGCCTGGGTCAGATTGCTGAGCTGTGCCGCATTGCAGAGCCTGACAGCGGCCTGATTACCAACGTGGGTGAAACCCATATGGAGCTTTTGGGCAGCATGGAAAACATTGGCAAGGCTAAGAGCGAGATTGTAGTTAATCTGCCGGAGGATGGCTTTGCTGTGCTCAACGGCGACAATGAATACGTGCTGGCGGCAGCAGGCAAGACGAAGGCGCAGGTTGTGTACTTCGGCCTGGGCGAAAACTGTGACTTCCGCGGCAGCGACATTGTGACCAGTGGCGCAGGCACTACCTTTACCTGCACACACAAGGCTACGGGTGAGGCTGTGAAGGTAAGCCTGCAGCTGATTGGCGAGCATAATGTTTACAACGCGCTGAGCGCTATTGCCGGCGCTTACTGCTACGGTGTGCCGCTGGCAGCCAGTGCACAGGCATTGGCAACTGCCCGTCTTACCGGCAGCCGTCAGGAAATAATTTATATCGGCGACATTACCTTTATCAACGATGCTTATAACGCCAGCCCTGCTTCCATGGAGGCAGCGCTGAAGACCTTGGCAGAGGCCAAGAAGGCTGCACATGGCAAGGCACGCACTATTGCTGTACTGGCTGACATGCTGGAGCTGGGCGCTATCAGCGAGGACGCTCATCGCCGCGTGGGGCGCTGGGCTGTAGAAAACGGTGTGGACTTTGTGCTGACCTATGGCCCGCAGGCTGCTTATATTGCGGACGAGGCTGCTAAGCTGGGCGGCAAGAGCAAGCATTGCGCTGACCGTCAGGAGGCAGCAGATACACTGCGCCAGCTGGCTAATGCGGGTGATATTATCCTGCTGAAGGGCAGCCATTCCATGCAGGTTGACAAGATGCTGGAGCTGTTCAAGTAAACTTTAGAGAGTGAGATTTTAGTAGATGTTAAAATTAATCGGAATTCCTGTGACTGCGTTTATCGTGTGTGCTTTAATCGGCCCGGTGCTGATTCCTTATCTGCATAAGCTGAAGTTTGGCCAATCCATTCGCGAATGCGGGCCGGCGAGCCATATGGCCAAAAGCGGCACGCCGACTATGGGTGGCCTGATGATGCTGGCGGCGCTGGTAGTTGCTTTGCTGTGGGGCAACTTTACTCCCCATGTAATTATTGCTCTGGTGCTGACAGTAGGCCATGCGGTCATAGGCTTTATAGATGATTACATCAAGGTTGTAATGAAGCGTAATCTGGGCCTGACTGCCAAGCAGAAATTCTTACTGCAGTTCATTCTGGCCGGTGCCTATGTATATTTCGCCGAAACGCATATCCGCAATACGGAGCTGTGGGTTCCGGGCATCAATGCTGTCATTGATTTAGGCTGGGGTTATTATGTGCTGGCCTTCCTGCTTTTGGTTGGCACAACCAATGCTGTTAACCTGACTGACGGTCTGGACGGCCTGGTTTCCTTTGTCAGCCTGCCTGTTACGCTTGTTTTTGCCTTCATCGCCTACATGCAGGGTATGCTGGATCTGAGCGGTTTTTCTTTGGGACTGACCGGTGCCTGCCTTGGCTTTTTGCTGTTTAACCGTCATCCTGCCAAGGTATTTATGGGTGATACCGGTTCCTTGGCTTTGGGCGGTGCTATTGCCGCGCTGGCACTTTTGACACGCACAGAGCTGCTTTTGGTTGTTGTGGGCGGCATTTATGTTGCCGAAGCGATTTCGGTAATCATGCAGGTTACCTACTTCCGCTTCAGCGGCGGCAAGCGTATCTTCCGTATGGCACCGCTGCACCATCACTTTGAGCTGGGCGGCTGGGCCGAGGTTAAGGTTGTGCGTGTGTTTACAGCAGTAAGCTGCCTGTTATCTGTCATTGGCCTGTGCCTGTGGCTGAATGCATTTGTATAAAATTTTTCCGGCTATATCCTTTTGGCGCTTTTTTGCGCTGAAATGGCTATAGCCTACATATGTTTATGAATAGAGGGTGTTTTTGATGACTAAAAAGGATGCTGTAATCGTTTATGGCGCTGGCATCAGCGGCCGTGGCGCAGCGCAGGTGCTGGCGGACAGAAAGCAGCAGGTTTATTTATATAACGATATGGACTGCACTATTGAGCCGCAGCTGCTGAAGCTTTTGCAGAGCGTTGGCGGTGGTCTGGGCATCGGGCAGGATGCCTTTGAGCGTTTGCTGGATATTGCCGGTGTGCTGGTGCTGTCACCAGGTATTGCCTGCGACAGCAAAAACGTGCTGCTCGCAGAGCAGCGCGGACTGGAGGTCATCAGCGAGGTAGAGCTGGGCTACAGGCTGTACGGCGGTCATATTGCCGCTATCACCGGTACGAACGGCAAAACTACTACCACTACTATCGTGGGTGAGATGCTCAAGCGTTTGCCGGTGCCTTCCGCTGTGGGGGGCAACATTGGCCTGGCGCTGTCTAAGGAAGTAGAGAATCTACCAAAGGATGGCTGGCTTGCTGCTGAGCTTTCCAGCTTCCAACTGGAAAAAGTCAGCAGCTTCTGCCCTGATATCGCAGTAGTGCTGAATCTGACTCCGGATCATCTGGAGCGCCATCATACGATGGAGGCCTACGGCGAAGCGAAGAAGAATATCTTCCGCCAGCAGGGTGAGGCGCAGGTAACAGTGCTGAATTACGATGACGCTATTGTGCGCACCTGGGGTGCGGAAACTAAAGGCCGCCTGTGTTACTTCAGCCGCAAGGAAAAGCTGCAGCAGGGCATCTATATGCAGGATGGTAATTTTATCATCAGCTGGGACGGCAAGCAGGAAACTGTCTGCAATATCAGCGAGCTGCATCTGTTCGGGGGTCACAACGAAGAAAACGTGCTGGCAGCCATTGCCTGTGGCTTCTTCGCCGGTGTGAGCATCAGCGATATGGCTGATGTGCTGCGTAACTTCCGCAGCATTGAGCACCGCATTGAGTACGTCGCTACCATCGACGGCGTACCGTATTATAACGATTCCAAGGCTACTAACACCGATTCTACAATTAAGGCACTGGAGGCCTTTAAGGACGGCCACATCATTTTGCTGGCAGGCGGTCACGATAAGCTGACGCCGCTGGAGCCGATGATGGAGCTGGTGAAGGAAAAGACGGATGCCCTGATTCTGCTGGGCGCAGCCAAGGAGCGCTTCCACAAGGCTGCTGTTGCCTGCGGCGTGCAGAACATTGTGCTGGCCGACAGCTTTGAGGACGCAGTAGCCAAGGCGCATGCGCTGGCGCATAAGCCGCAGGTAGTGCTGCTTTCCCCGGCCTGCTCGTCTTTCGATATGTTCAAAAATTATCCGGAGCGTGGTAACTATTTTAAAAAGCTGGTACACGAGCTGGAGGGAGGTAACGTTAAGTGAAGGTAATTCTTTCCGGCGGCGGTACGGGCGGACACATTTATCCGGCCCTGACCATTGCGGACCAGATAAAAAAGCTGCAGCCTGAGGCGGAGGTCAGCTTCGTAGGCACCAGGCAGGGCTTGGAGAAGGATATCATTCCCCGCTACGGCTATAAGCTGCAGTTCATTGAGGTAGCAGGCTTTAAGCGCAGTCTGAGCTTTGATACCCTGCGCAGTGCAGCCAAGCTTTTTGCAGGCCTTTATGATGCCTACAAAATCATCAGCGACGAAAAGCCAGACCTGGTGATTGGCACCGGCGGCTATGTCTGCGGTCCTGTTGTCTTTATGGCAGCGCTCAAGGGTATTCCCTGCTGCATTCAGGAGCAGAATGCGATGCCCGGCGTGACCAATAAGATTTTGTCACGCTATGTACGCAAGGTCTTTTTGGGCTATGAGGCAGGCCGCAAATATTTCCATGGCAAGGCGGAGCTGGAATATACCGGCAACCCTATCCGCAGTGAAATATTGCAGCATACGCGCGAGGAGGCTATTAAAGAGCTGGGGCTGGACGCCAAAAAGAAGACGATTCTTGTCAGCGGTGGCAGTCGAGGTGCACGCACCATCAACAACGCTATGCTTGAAGCAGAGCTGGCGCTTTCCGGCAGACCGGAGGTGCAGGTGCTGCATGCAACAGGTGATGTGAACTACGAAGCCTATATGGCCGAAATCAAAAAGCGTGGCGGCGTGGCTGATAACATTATCATCAAGCCGTATCTGCATAATATGCCGGTGGCGCTGGCTGCCGCAGATCTGGCAGTGTTCCGCGCCGGTGCGATTGGCCTGGCGGAGCTGATGGCGAAGGGCGTACCATCGCTTTTGGTGCCTTATCCGTATGCTACAGCAAATCACCAGGAGTTTAATGCCAGAGCGGTAGAAGCGCAGGGTGCAGCCAAGGTTATTCTTGATAAGGACCTGACTGGCGACACCGTTTTAGAATTTATCGAGCATTTATTAGTGCACGAAGAGGAATTGCAGCAAATGCAGGCGGCAGCCAAAAAGCTTGGCAGACCGCAGGCAGCAGAGGTTATAGCCAAAGAGGCTGTGGCCTTGACTAAACAATAAGGGAGGGCCTCGAGTGGCTGAAAACAAATTAGCAAACCTGCATAACATACATTTTATCGGTATCGGCGGCGCCGGCATGAGCGCAATTGCTTATGTCTTGATCAAGCGCGGCTATGATGTGAGCGGCTCTGATCTGAACGCCGGCCATATGTCGGCACATCTGGCGGAGGAGGGCGCTATGGTTTATATGGGCCATGCTGCCAGCCAGGTAGACGATGCTGAGGCTGTGGTTATTTCTACAGCGATTCACCAAAATAATCCGGAGCTGGTGGAGGCACGCAGACGCGGCATTCCTGTGCTGCACCGCAGTGATGTGCTGGCGGCAATTATGAACGCTGCCGACGGCGTAGCTGTTGCAGGCGCTCATGGCAAAACTACTACCAGTGCGATGATTTCCTGCATTGCGGCCGAAAGCGGCATTGACCCGACTGTCATCATCGGCGGCGAGGTAAGCAGCCTGGGCGGCAACGCGCGCAACGGCGCAGGCCGTTTCGTAGTAGCGGAGGCAGACGAGAGCGACGGCTCCTTCCTCAAGCTGTATCCGTATCTGGCAGTAGTAACTAATATTGAAGATGACCATCTGGACCATTACGGTACAGAAGAAAATATATATCAGGCCTTTAAGCAGTTTGTTGGCAATATCAAAGAGGGCGGCAAGGCGATTCTTTGCTTTGACAATGCAAAGGTGCGCCGTCTGGCTGGCGAAACTGATAAAGAGGTCATTACCTATGGTGTTGAGGGCGAGGGTGCTGACTACATTGCCCGCGACATTTCCTACGGTGTTGGCGGCACCAGCTACAAGCTTTACTACAAGGGAGAATTTGTGACTGAGGTACATCTTGTTGTTCCTGGCAGACATAATGTGCTCAATTCTATGGGTGCCTTTGCTGCTGCTCGCGAGATGGGCATTGCTACCGACCAGATTCTTGCTTCCCTGAAAAAGTTTGGCGGTGCTAAGCGTCGTTTTGAAACCAAGGGCAAGGTCAATGGTGTGTGGGTGGTTGATGATTATGCCCACCATCCGACAGAAATCGGCGTAACGCTGAAGGCTGCCAGACAGACGAAGCCTGAACGTTTGCTGTGCGTGTTCCAGCCGCATCGCTATACCCGCACCAAGCTGCTGTTCTCCGAGTTCTGCGAATGCTTTAAGGATTGTGATGAGCTGATCCTGACCGACATTTATGCAGCCAGCGAGGAAGCAATTCCCGGTGTGAGCAGCATGCATCTGGCGGAGGGTATCAAGGCAGCGACAGGTCAGGAGGTGCTGTATATCGGCAAGCTGACCAAGGCTGAAGAATATCTGGAGCGCGTTGTACGTGCCGGCGACTTGGTGATGACCATCGGTGCCGGTGATGTATTTAAAATTGGTGAAGAATTAGTTAGGGAGTTGGAAAGAAATGCAGATTAATAAGCAAGATGTTGTTGCTGTTGTTTTGGGCGGTCCTTCCTCTGAGGCCGAAATTTCGCGTGTTACCGGCGGTGCTATCGCCAATGCGCTGCGCGAAAAGGGCTATAATGCCAAAGAGCTGGAGCTGGAGCCTGCTAATCTGATTAACGAGCTGCGCGCAATGAATGCCAAGGTAGTATTTAATGCAGTGCATGGCATGTACGGCGAAGATGGCCGCCTGCAGAGCATTCTGGAGGCAGCAGGCATTCCCTACACTGGCTGTGGTGTGCTGGCAAGCGCTGTTTCTATGGATAAATCTGCTACGAAGCGTTATCTGCAGTCTGCAGGCATTCCTACTGCACCCTGCATGATTATCAACAAGCGTGATGCAGGCGACCTGCAGGAGCTGGCAGAGAAAATTATTTCGGAGTTCGGTCTGCCCGTAGTTATCAAGGCAGCAACCCAGGGCTCCAGCATTGGCGTTGTTATTCCCAAGACTGCGGAGGAGGTTGTTCCTGCGCTGGAGGAAGCCTTTAAGTATTCCGAAAACGTGCTGGCAGAAAAGTGCATCAAAGGCAAGGAGCTGACCATCTCCATTATGGAAGAAAATGGCGAGCCGAAGCCGCTGCCGGTTATCTGGATTGCACCGCATTCTGGTGCCTATGATTTCCATTCCAAATATACCAAGGGTGCTACGGACTACCATTGCCCGGCACCATTTGATGAGAAAACTACCGCTTATATCCAGAAAATAGCTGTAGAAACCTACAAGCTGCTGGGACTTTCCGGTGTAGCACGTGTAGATGCAATGCTGGGTGATGCAGATGGCGTTGCTTATGTGCTCGAGGCCAACACTGTGCCTGGCATGACCGCAACCAGCCTGGTTCCGAAGGCTGCTGCTGCTGTAGGCATCAGCTTCCCGGATTTGTGTGAGAAAATTTTGCTGAGCGCTAAATAATACAGCGCTTCGCTAGTGAATGAAGGAGGTGCAGCATGGATTCGTCGCAAAGCTTTCGCGAGCAGGTGCGCAGGCGCCGACGCCAAAAAATATGGCGGCTGGTAAAACTTGTGTTGTTTACGGCGGCCTCTGCTGCCGCCTGCTTCTATGGCTGGCGCTTTCTGCACAGTCCGTCCTTTGCCTTCGGCAGTGTCAGCATTCACGGCACCAGCCTGCTGACGGAGGCGGATGTTATTTCGCTCGCCGGCTGCGGTAAGGGACCGCTGAACCTGTTCAACGCCAGCACGTCGCGTGTGCGTGAAGCACTTTCGCATGATGTGCGCTTTCAAAATGCGGAGGCGGCCTACCGCTTCCCGGCGACGCTGCAGGTGAGCGTTGAGGAGCGTCAGCCGGCGCTTTATGTAGCCAATTCGTATCGCAGCTACCTGAAGCTGGATTACAATGGCATTGTCATCAGCGTGACGACGACCATTCCTGATGCCAAGGCACCGGTGCTTGCCGGTGTGAAGTGCGGCAATCTGTATCTTGGCGACAGGGTGGAGGATGAAGGCGTGCTGCAGATCCTGAAGTTTTTGCAGCAGCTGACGCCGGAAGCACAGCAGCGTATTGGCGAAATTGCTGTTGACAACAAGCAGGAGGTCAAGCTGCAGCTGAGCGGCTGCTTCCCGGTGCGTCTGGGTAAAGCGCAGGAGCTTGCGCAGAAGGCGCCGCTGTTTATGACAGTGTTTAATGAAATTAAAGATAAAAATATTAAGGCTGAATATATTGATTTGACCTTTGCCAAGCCTTACATCAAGCTTCTGCCGAAGCAAGGCGCCGTTTAAAGGGATTTTACTGCATTTGTGCAGTGATTGTCACAGTGAGGGAGAAAAAATGAAAGAAATTTTGACTATGGATTTAAAGGGCAAGCTCTTGATTGCCGTGGTATTCATGGTGTTGGGCTTTATGCTTTCGGTACAGTACAAAGCTACTGAGCGTCAGCGCTCGGTACGAATGGACCGCGTTGAGGATTTGTCTGAACGCCTGAGGTCTATGGAAAGCGAAAACAAACAGCTGCAGCTGGAGCTGGAAACCTTGCGTGCAGGTGCTGCCAAGGATCCGGCAGATGAGCGCATGAAGCTGATGGCAGGCACGACTGACGTAGAGGGCGAAGGCATTGAGATATTGCTGGATGACAGCAATATTGCCAAAAAGTCCGGCGAAAATCCTAATTTGTACATCATTCATGATGAAGATTTGCTGCGTGTGCTCAACGAGCTGCGCGCTGCCGGTGCGGAAGCGATTTCGCTGAACGACCAGCGCATCGTAGCGATGAGCGAGATTCGTTGTGCAGGACCTACTATTTCGGTAAACAATGTCCGCAGTGCTCCGCCTTATGTTATCAAGGCTATAGGCGCTCCTAAAACTCTGAGCAGTGCTCTGCGTCTGCGTGGCGGTGTTGTTGAAACCTTTGAGTTCTGGGGCATTCAGGTAAAAATCAAAACGGTAGAAAAGCTGCATATCCCGGCGCTTAAATCGTCGCGCAGCTTTGAATATGCCAAAACGGTGGAAGGGAAGGAGGCAGCAAAATGATTGCATTTGCTATTGCGGGCCTTGTGCTGGGTCTGATGCTTGGTGTTTACTGTCCCTTCAGCGTGCCGCCTGAATACGCCCGCCTGCTGGCTGTAGCCGTTATGGCAGGCATGGACGCAGTGCTTGGCGGTATGCGTGCTTCGTTAGAAGGCAATTATGATGCACAGGTCTTTATATCCGGCTTTTTCATTAATGGTATTCTGGCAGCCTTTTTGTGCTATGCCGGCAACCTGATTGGTATTGATTTATATTTGGTAGCAGTCCTGATTTTTGGCATGCGTGTCTTCCAGAATATGGGCATTATCCGTCGCCTGTATATGGGTAAATAGTGCTGCAGAAAAAAATTCTGCAATAAGCAGGAAAATTGCAGGCGTATGTTGAAAAATAAACAGTGAAATTTATAGCAAAGCTACCCAAAGCTAAGGGGGACGTAAAATATGTTTGATGACGTAGAAACAACCTTTGAACCATTAGCCAACATTAAGGTAATCGGTGTTGGCGGCGGCGGCAATAATGCCGTTAACCGTATGATTGATGCAGGCGTAAGCGGCGTTGAATTTATTGCTGTGAACTGCGATAAGCAATGCCTGATGCTTTCTAAAGCAGAAAAACGCATTCAAATCGGCGAAAAGCTGACTAAGGGCCTGGGTGCAGGCGCTAATCCTGAAATCGGCGAAAAGGCTGCCGAAGAATCCCGTGACCAGATTCTGGAGGTCCTGAAGGGTGCAGATATGGTATTTGTTACTGCCGGTATGGGCGGCGGCACCGGTACTGGCGCTGCGCACGTTGTTGCAGAATGCGCCAAGGAAATTGGTGCACTGACTGTCGGCGTTGTAACCAAACCCTTTGGCTTTGAAGGTCCTCGCCGTATGAAGCAGGCGGAAACCGGTATTGTTAACCTGAAGGAAAAGGTTGATACCCTGGTTACCATTCCTAATGACCGTTTGCTGCAGATTATTGAAAAACGCACCTCCATGCTGGAGGCATTCAAAAAGGCCGATGACGTTCTGCGTCAGGGTGTTCAGGGTATTTCCAACCTGATTGCTGTTCCCGGTCTGATTAACGTTGACTTTGCCGATGTGAAGACTGTTATGTCCAATGCAGGCAGCGCACTGATGGGCGTTGGTACTGCCAAGGGCGAAGGCGGCGGCAAGGCCGCAGCCGAAGCTGCTATCAAGAGCCCGCTCTTGGAAGCATCTATTGATGGTGCCCGCGGCGTACTGATCAACATTATCGGCGGCAAGGAGCTGTCCCTCTTTGACGTCAACGAGGCTGCTAATATTGTCAATGCAGCAGCAGATCCGAACGCTGTTGTTATCTTCGGTGCTGTTATTGACGAAAGCCTGAACGATGAAATCCGTGTTACGGTTATTGCTACCGGCTTTGAGAAAAAATCTCCGGTTACCAGAAATACTGTTGGTGGTCCGGCATCTATCAACCGCAACAACGGTGGCGTAATCAAGAGCTTCTCTGATCCTAACGAGATTCCGCCATGGCTGCGCCACTGATTGAAAGGAAGGCAGTAATATGAAGTGCCCGTATTGCTCTCACAGAGACAGCCGCGTTATCGACAGCCGCGCTGTTGAGGAAGGCTGCTCCATTCGTCGCAGACGCGAATGCCCTAATTGCGGCAAACGCTTTACCACGTATGAAAAATATGAGGAAACTCCGCTGGTTGTCAGCAAGAAGGACGGCCGCCGCGAGCTTTTTGACGGCAAAAAGCTGCTGGCAGGCTTGCTCAAGGCTTGCGAAAAACGCCCTGTTCCTTATGAAAAAATCAAAGATATTGCTGACAGCATTGAGCGTGAGCTGCGAATGAGTGCTGATGCTGAGGTTCCCAGCGCCCAGATTGGCGAGCTGGTGATGAAGCATCTGGAGCAGACGGATCAGATTGCCTACGTTCGCTTTGCTTCTGTATATCGTCAGTTTGCTGATGTACGCAACTTTATGCAGGAGCTGGAGCGTATTATGCAGAACACCAAGGAAGAAAAATAGAGGTGCAGTCAATGAAACGGTATTTGCTTCTTGCTTTGACAACTGCTATGCTGGTGGCTGGCTTCAGTAGCTCGGCGCTGGCGAAGGAAAGACTCTTTACCTTTTCCAACAACAATAACGGAGCTGTGAAAGAGGTAAATTACTATTTGGATAATGGTGCCAAGGTTGTGTTTATGGACACTGCAGCCAAGGCTACGGACAGCACAGTGATTATCACCGTTGTGCTGGAAATACCCGATGGTACTGCACCGTATCAAAAGTAAATAGCAAAATGGTGCCGCAGGCACTTATAAAAGGAGACGGCGACAGCCGTCTCTTTTGGTATAAGCAGGATATATCAGCTAAAATTTAGCTGCGAATTTAAGTGCTTTTAAGGGGGATTTCAGAATGCAGGACTTTATCATTACGCAAAAAAATAATCTCTGGTGGGGTTCATTCCCACGTTTGACGCAGGCTGGCTTTGGCAATGCCTGCAGCTGCCGCCTGCATGGTGCCAGCGCTGTCGCAGAGGGGACGCTGAATTTGGCGCTGCACGTGGGAGACGAGGCGGAGCTGGTGCTGCAGAACCGCTGCCTGTTTGCGCAGGCTTTAGGTTTGGATGCAAGCAAATTTACTACCTGCGAGCAGGTGCATGGCAGCAAGGTTGTTGTAGTTGATGAGGCTTTAGTTGGTGCCGGTGCGACTACGCTGGCTGATACCATCAAGGAGACAGATGCATTGGTTACGAAATTGGCAAATGTGCCGCTACTGCTGTTTTTTGCTGACTGCGTGCCGCTGCTTTTTGTTGATGAGCGCCAGGGCGTGTGCGCTGTAGCGCACGCCGGCTGGCGCGGTACGGTGGCGCAGATTGGTCGCAAAACAGTGGAGACGATGCAGCAAGCCTTCGGCTCCCGTCCCGAAGATATCATTGCGGCGATTGGTCCGTCTATCGGCCAATGCTGCTACGAGGTGGACGACTTTGTACGTAGCAAGGCCGCAGGCTACGAGCAATTCTTTGCGCCACGTGACGAAAAGCCGGGCAAGTATCTGCTGGATTTGTGGGGTTATAACCGTCAGGTGCTGTTTAACGCCGGCCTTAGGGCAGAAAATATTCTTACTGCCGGTGTCTGCACAGAGCATAACCATGAAATGTTCTGCTCCTACCGCGCGGAGCAGGGCAAAACAGGACGCATGGGCGTGTGCCTGTATAGAATGTCTGACAATAAAAACGCTTAAGTGCTGCGCGTGAAAAAGACTTAGGGTTGAGCGTGAACTTAGAAGCTTAAGGTGATACGTTAAAAAATGCGTTATGCAGCGAGTTGCTGAATGCTTCAGGTAACGCGTTAAATTTTTACGAAAAGAGTGAGTGAAGATGCTGAAGGATACCTTTACATTTCAGGGACCGTTAGGGGAAATAGAGTGTGTTGTAGAACCGAATCGGAGTGAGAATAATGCTGTACTCGTTATGGCGCATGGCTTCCGCGGCAGTCGCGACAGCGGCGGCCGAGCTGCGGGAGTGGCGCAGCAGGCTGCTGCACACGCTGCCGTAGTTCGCTTTAACTTTACAGGTACGCAGATAATTTCGCGCATTGACATTGACTTATTCTTTAGGAGGATATTCTTTTGACAAAACCGGAACTTATAATGAAACCGACGGTGCAAAAGAGCAGAACTATAACTTGCCCATTTATGAATTGGATCGTTGGCAAAAGCCGGGTGATG
>OGPT01001330.1_pt1 | contig 22989 bp, 18 predicted proteins | sample 1552951 | NCBI WGS metagenome assembly OGPT01 (sample SAMEA2580224, study PRJEB22360) | human gut metagenome | biome: human gut; feature: human-associated habitat; material: faeces | place: Denmark | collected 2008/2010
TGTAAATATAATTATTCAAATTTTTAGCGGTGTCCAGAAAACTGGGTACATATCATACCGCTAGGCGGTTTTTTTCATGCCGTAATTACTTACGATACGAAAGGATCAGCACGACCAGAGTTGCGAAAGCAATCATCAGAGATAACGCTTCGAAAACAGTCATAACATCCCCCCCACTCGCTCGGGAGTAGAAAAACCGACTACCAGTTGTCTCAAAATGTATTATAACATAATATTGATATTTTTAAAATGCACCTCTAAAGGTGTGTTTTTTTAAAGCATATTTAAAAACAAAGAGGCCGGGTTTTGTCCCAACCTCTTTGTTCATAAAGTCAATCTTACATTTTTTGCAAAAAATCTTTTAGTGCCTCCAGCTCTTCTTTACTGAGCGTCACACCCTTACCCATTTTGTCGTGCTCCGGAGACCATTCGCGAAGGTCGTACTTAGGCGCACGCCCGTTCCAGGATATCAGGTTAAGCTCTTTAGTCCAGCCTTTAGAACCGGTGCTCAGAACACCGATATGTTCAACAATTTCAAAAGATATTTCTGTCTTAGGCATATGTAAAACCCCCTATAAAGCTATTCATCTTCCTCGTCAAAACCGCTTTCGATAACATAATTATCATATTCTTCTTCGGCAATTAAACATAATCTGTTAAAGATTTCCATAGCCAAATCAGTATGGAGCGGGATATTATCGAGATCATTCTCATCATCCACTATATTATCAATATAACGGCCATCTTGCCACATAGCCCACAAAAACTTTTCGGGAATCCTATCCAGGTACTTTACAGTCATGTCCTCTACCGTCTTCACATAAACATCCCAATAAACCGAGCCACCATTAGCAACCTGATCACCTAAATCTATCAAAGCGTTGTTATTCTGCATCCCTTCTTGTTCTCTAAGTTCATCAGCAATATTATCAACAATGGTAGAATACAAAAAATCTGCTACTTCCGTTCTAGTTATATCGTCCATAAAATCAGCGGAATCTTTTACCAGCATAAGCATCGCTCCAATCATTAATCAGCTTCAGTTCCAAGCGCACTCTTACGATAAATATCAATAGTCTTGCCGGCAGCATTTTTCCACTCTATCCAACCGTCACATGACTGATTCAAAACAACGCTTCCAGCACAGCTCGGGGAACAATCCCCTAAACTAAAATCATCTAACAGAACACCATTAGCATCCATAGGCAGCTGCGTACGCAATTTTCTTGACTTATTAGAAGTACCTATATCCTCATGAATACCTAGACTGCTTCCTTTAAGCAAAGTCCAGCAGCCATTAATCACCCTGACCGTTGCCTTTACCAGCTTATTATCAGACTTCTTCTTACGTGCAAAATAATAAACACCATCAGGGATTATCCCGCACGTAATATTCTCCGTCGCAGCTTCAAAAATTTCCTGCTTAGTTTCTGATATTGGGAACACCACAGTACCTTCAAAGGAAGACAGAAGCTGTATTACAACGTTTACATCAATAGCAAACAACTCAGTATCAGCTACACGGCTCTTCTCAAAAATAGTATGCAAAAGCAGCTCTTTTTCATCGTACCCTTCCACTTCAATAGCGAAAGCACGCTTCAACGAAGAAACATTACGATAACCGTTGCTTTCTAGATTATACATGCGCTGAGAATAATTAGCCATTGTAGTCTTTCCGATTTTTATCAAACCGGGAACAGCTGTACTCATAAGATAAATTATACCTTTTGCCATACATAAGCCTCCAATCAGTCCTGTTTACTATTCCTCTTTCTTACTGAAAAAGCTTCTGTTACCGCCGATACCAAAGTATTTTTCGAAGAAAGCTTTCAAACAATCAATAATGCCCATCTTCTTTTCTTCACGCTTATTATTCTTCGTGAAACGGCTTACAGGCGGCATCATGCTATCAATATCTGTACCGGTAGTCTTGATTTCCCCCTGTTGAAATGCGTTTTCAAGAAAGTTACGTGTTGCTTCAGGCTTCAGCTTTTCAGCCTTGATAATATCCTCAAGCTCTTCTTCACGCTTTTCAAAGACAAAATCATTCCAATCTCCGATTATATCGTTTCCGTCACTGTCATTTACATCCTCAATAAACGCTTCAATAAGCTTTTTCTTGCTGCGCAGAGTCGGACTGGAATCAACAGCCTTTTGGATAGTAACCAGTATTTCCTTGTCCTCGCAATTGCTGTCATGGTACTGTTTGACCAGCATAAGGATATAGTCAATGTTGACTTCAATCTGCTTTACAAGCTCAACCTCAAAGACAACATCATCGGTAATATCAGTTTTCTCGCCTTCCGGTCCTTTAGGAGGCCAGTTTTGGCGTAAATCCTCGTAAATGCTGAGATAATCCTGCATATCACGCTCGCTGATGCCTTCCTTGCCGACAAATTCATCGAAGCAGCTAAGCAGATTGCGCATACGAAGCACTGCACCGAAAAGCATAATAAAGTTCTTTTGGTTCTTTTCGCCAATAATCTGATGCTCGGAGGCAGGATATTTTTCCTGTAGCTCAGCAATCATATCAATATAGCCGCGTACAGGCTTGCCATCATCATCCCTGCAGCCATAATAATATTCTTTAAAGGTACGCACAAGCACTATGCTGCTCGCATCACGGTCACCAAAAAGCGCAATAGCACTTTCCATGCGTGGCTGAAGTCTGCGGAAGCATACAATGTTGCCGTAGGACTTAATGGAATTCAGGATACGGTTTGTACGACTAAACGCCTGAATAAGCCCGTGCATCTTTAAGTTTTTGTCAACCCAGAGCGTATTGAGCGTGGTCGCATCGAAGCCTGTAAGGAACATATTTACTACTATAAGCAGGTCAAGCTCCTTGTTCTTCATGCGCAGGGATACGTCCTTATAGTAGTTCTGGAACTTGTCAGAGGAAGTATCATAGTTCGTATGGAACATGACGTTATAGTCACGGATGGCATCTTCAAGAAAATCTCTTGAATTTTGGTCCAGAGCCGATGTATCCTCGGAGTTCTCGTCATCAATAACGCCGTCAGCTTCTTCTTCATTAGCTCCATAGCTGAAAATAGTTGCTATCTTTAAAGACTTGGAAGGGTCCTCAGCCATCTGCTTTTTGAACTCCTGATAATAGAGCTTAGCCATTGGCACAGAAGCTACCGCGAAAATAGAGTTAAAACCGCTCAAACGCTGCTTACGCTTAATTTCCTCAACCTCCTGACGACCTGCAGAAGCAACATCCTTAATGTTGGTCAGAGCGTTGAACACATAGGTCTTGTCGCCACGGTAGGTCTTACGGTCAAAGTTATTGAGAATGTACTTGGTTACAAGCGAAATACGTTCGGGAGCCATCATTGGCTTCTCACGGTCAATGCCCCATACATCTTCGTCCTTGATATCCTCTTCCAAAGCCATGGTCTTGATAAAATCAACACGGAATGGCAGGACGTTCTTGTCATTAATAGCATCAACGATGGTATAGGTATGGAGCTTATCACCGAAGGCCTGCTCCGTAGTCATAAGCTGTGCGTTCTTCCGTGCGCCTGCATTCTTGGCAAAGATAGGCGTACCGGTGAAGCCGAACAGGTAATACTTCTTGAAATGCTTGATAATATCGGTATGCATATCACCGAATTGAGAACGATGGCATTCATCGAAGATGATAACTATTTCCTTATTATAGACATCATGCTGTTGGTTTCTCTTAATAAAATTAGCAAGCTTCTGTATCGTAGTGATAATGATTTTAGCATTAGGATTCTCTAATTGCTTTTTCAGAATCGCCGTGCTGGTATTGCTGTTGGCAGCGCCCTTCTCGAAGCGGTCATATTCCTTCATTGTCTGATAATCAAGGTCCTTGCGGTCTACAACAAAGAGAACCTTATCAATGAAATCAAGCTGTGAAGCAAGTCTTGCAGTCTTGAAGCTGGTCAATGTCTTGCCGCTGCCGGTCGTATGCCAGATAAAGCCGCCACCAGCTACGTTGCCGTATTTCTTATAGTTGTGCGCAATCTCAATGCGGTTCAAAATGCGTTCCGTTGCCGTAATCTGATAAGGGCGCATAACCATCAGCATCTTCTCAGAAGTGAAAATACAGTATCTGGTGATGATGTTAAGCAACGTGTGCTTGGCAAAGAAGGTTTTGGCAAAATCTACTAAATCAGGAATTACCTTGTTATTGGCATCGGCCCAGTAGCTTGTAAACTCAAAGCTGTTGCTGGTCTTGGACTTCTTGGTCTTGCCGCTCTGCGCAGCCTTGATTGTATTGATACGGGTAGTATTAGAGTAATACTTGGTCAGCGTACCGTTGGAGATGACGAAAATCTGCACATATTCGAAGAGTCCGCAGCCTGCCCAAAAGGAATCACGCTGGTAACGCTCAATCTGGTTAAAAGCTTCACGGATAGGCACTCCCCTGCGCTTTAGCTCGATATGAACCAGCGGAAGGCCGTTGACCAGCACAGTCACATCATAGCGGTTATTATACTTTGCCCCCTCTGCCTTGCCGTTTTCGTACTGATTAAGCACCTGCAGGCGGTTATTATGCACGTTCTTCTTGTCAATGAGGCGGATATTCTTGGAAGTGCCGTCCTCACGCTTCAGAACCTTTACATAGTCTTCTTGGATTGTCTGCGTCTTATCTTCAATCTTGTCATTAGGATTAGCGATAGCAGTAGTAAAGAACTGCTCCCATTCGCTGTCCGTAAATTTAATGTTGTTAAGCTCTTCCAAGCGTTCACACAGGTTGGCGATAAGGTCTGCTTCCTTATGAATGTTCAGATAGGTGTAGCCCTGTTCAGTCAGCAGACGGATAAATTCCTTTTCCAGCTCCGCTTCGCTCTGGTAGCTGTCCGAGCGTCTTGGCACAGGCTCATATTCGGTTATAACCGTGCTTTCCGTAGTTTCCGCTACGATATTGAAATAAGGCATGGCTTACGCCTCCTTTTTAAGTTCCTTAAAGGTTAAAAGCTTGTCACGATAGTATTCATACTGTTTTTGGCGCATTGTGATTTCTGCAGGCAGACCATCGGAGATGTTGTTGCAAAGAGTGTCGAAACGGTCGAGGATGCCAACGATGCGTTGTTGGACTTCGAGAGATGGGACGGGAATTATTAAGTTTTCTACAACAATTCTTGAAAGTCTTGGTATGCTAGCTTTTCTTACATTAGCTAACAAAATATTTTTTCTAACCAACAAAGAATAATAGATAAATTTATTATTAACATTCTTCGTATCAGTAAAAATCAAGCAATCATCTGCTGCCCAAAACTTTTTATTACAAAAACCTATTTCTCCTGCTGCTCCAGCACTAATAACATATGTTGTTTCAGCTTCACAATTATACTTATTAAAATATCCCATAGGTTCAAGACTATTTTGATATACAGGATATTTCCCTTCTGTAATAAGTTGTTTTTTTACGACACGTATTCCACGCTTAATATCAGCAATATCCCCCAGCTTCATCCAGCGAATAGCGCCACTAAGCTCTAGTTCGTTCGTTCGTTCGTTCGTTCAAAATGGTACTCTCATTCGGTTTGAACGTCAACAGTAAATCCCGATAATATTCATACTGCTTCTGCCGAGCTGCAAGCTCGGCTGTTAAGAACGTGAAATTGTCCAGAATACGGACAATCTCACGTTGTACCTCCAGAGGAGGTACAGGGAGCTTAATACTCATTAAATCTTTCATTGAAATACTTTTTACTGTACCACCAAATATACGCTTTAAGCATTCTGTTTTTATTTCGTTCGACTGAAGCATATACATTAAAAATTTAGAATCAATAATATCAGAACATGGCTTAATAGCATATACACCTTCTTTTATATTCCAATTTATTGGCTCCTCATCAATCAAAGCTGTCATACCAATAGTACCAGTACCGGAAAATAAAATATCTCCAACTTCAAGATTGGAACGGTTATTACAAAGTTTCAATGCATCATCATTAATTCTATCAGTCGAATCGGAAAACACAATTTTATTACCTCTGATTTCCCTAATCGTGACATAATAATTTTTTGCATCTTCAGTATTTAATTTAAAAAATTTTCTTGGATTCAAGCCAGTATTTAAAGATTTTATAATATTTTTAAGCTCTTTATATTCCACCCCATCGGGGCACAGCTTTTCAATCAACTCTTCTAAATTACTCATTTCCTTCTCCCATTTTTCCCGTTGCCTTAAGCAGCAAATCAAAATCCGAAGTTATCTTCTGTGTTTTATTAAAAGCGTCATATTCCGCATAAGCTTTTTCTAACGCCTGCTCGCGCGATACTTTGCCTTTGTCCGGCAAAAGATCATAACGCCTGAATGTCAAAAACTCATTGACGCTCGCTGCAAATTCTTCCATGTTAAACGTGTTCTCACGTTCAATCAAATCTTCGATATAATCAAAATAACCTGTCACTGCTCTTTCCAGTTGGCGTATTTCTTTTTCACTCAAATAGTTCTTCGCAACGCTCACGTCAGATTTCAAAATTCTTCCTTCGGGCGCATTCTTCCATGTCGTAAGTCCCATATGTTCTTTATTTCTGTCTGCCTTAGTATAAATAATTTCTGCAGCAGTCTGCCCTGCAATGGCATAATGAAACTTGTTTTGCACCATCGCATAAAAAGAACGTGTAACAGGAGAATTTCTGTCATAATCTATACTGCACTCAGCAAAAATATCCGTAATCTGCTGCCAGATACGTCTTTCACTTGCACGGATAGAACGAACGCGTTCCAGTAATTCGCGGAAATAATCCTTGCCAAAGGCTGTCTTTCCTTGCTTTAAGCGTTCGTCATCCATAGCAAAGCCTTTTAGCATGTATTCCTTTAAAACATGCGTCGCCCAAATGCGAAAATTGGTAGCACGATGAGAATTAACTCGATACCCTACGGAAATAATAGTATCAAGATTATAAAAAGCAACCGGCTGTTTTACACCATCAACGCGCAATTTTTGCGTGTTGTTTTCACGTTCCAATTCCTTTTCTTCAAAAACGTTATTGATATGCTTACGGATTGTCGATTCACTCTTGTCGAAAAGCACTGCCATTTGATTTGCCGTTACCCAAATAGTTTCATTCTGAATAAAAGCATTGATAAATCTATTTTCATCCGCAACCTTATAAATCAAAAACTGCATCTGCTTATCCATCTTTACCCCTCAATTTCCGCAATAATCTTGTCAATTTCGCTGCGCAGAACCTGCTCACGGGCAACAATCTCCGCGATTTCCGCATTGAGCTTTTTGATATCAATCTTCTCACGGGTGTCCTCAGGCTCCACATAGGTAGAAACAGAAAGGTTGAAGTCGTTCTCGGATATTTCCGCATAGTCTGCCAGATGGCTGAAATGAGCAACATCCTCACGTTTGGCAAATACATCAACGATACGGTCAATATTTTCGGGCGTCAGCTTATTGTTATTCGTAACCTTAATGCATTCTTTGGAGGCGTCAATGAACATAACCTTGTTATCGCTTTTGCCTTTTTTGAGCACCATGATACAGGTTGCAATGCTTGTACCGAAGAAAAGGCTGCCGCTAAGCTGAATAACCGCATCTACATAGTTGTTGTCCACCAGATACTTGCGGATTTTCTGCTCCGCACCGCCACGGTACATAATACCGGGGAAGCATACAATGGCAGCTGTGCCGTTGGCAGCGAGCCAGGACAAGCTGTGCATAATGAAAGCCATATCAGCCTTGCTCTTGGGGGCAAGCACGCCTGCCGGAGCAAAACGCGGATCGTTAATTAAGGTAGCATCTCCGTCACCAACCCATTTTACGGAATAGGGAGGGTTTGATACGATTAGCTCAAAGGGTTCCTCATCCCAATGCTGCGGATTGGTAAGCGTATCCTCGCAGGCAATATCAAACTTATCAAAGCCAATCTTATGCAGGAACATGTTAATACGGCAGAGGTTATACGTAGTGATATTGATTTCCTGACCATAGAAACCGTTGCGGACAGCATCCCTGCCCAAAAGCTCAGCACATTTCAGCAGCAACGAACCGGAGCCGCAGGCCGGGTCATAAGCCTTGTTGATTTCCTTCTTGCCTACCGTGCCCAAGCGCGTAAGCAGCACACTTACTTCCGGTGGAGTAAAGAACTCGCCGCCGCTTTTGCCGGCACCGGAGGCATACATGCCCATAAGGTATTCATAAGCGTCACCAAAGGCATCTATGGAGTGGTCATTGATATCGCCAAGATTCATATCCTTCACGCCATTAAGCAGCTTTGCAAGGCGTTCATTACGCTTCGCTACAGTAGGCCCGAGCTTGTTGCTATTAACGTCAAAATCATCAAAAAGGCCGGAGAAATCAGCTTCAGACTCACTGCCTTTGGCAGAACCCTCGATATTATTAAAGATACGCTCTAAGCGTTCGTTAAGGTTCTCGTCATTGGCCGCATTAGCACAAACATTGCAGAACAGCTCGCTTGGCAGCATAAAAAAGCCTTTTTCTTCGATAAGGCCTTCGCGGGCTTCCTCTGCGTCCTCGTCGGACATCTTAGCATAATCAAAGTCAGAATCACCTGCTTCAATCTCATTTTGGTTAATATAATTAGTCAAGTCCTCAGAAATAAAACGATAAAACATAGTGCCAAGCACATAGTTTTTAAAGTCCCAGCCGTCTACAGCTCCGCGCAGCTCATCCGCAATCGCCCAAATAGCACGGTGAAGCTCTTCTCTTTCCTGTTCCTTTTTGATATCAGTCACGTCAAAACCTCCTAGATTTATCTTAATGTATAGTAATTACTCAACAAATAAATTTATAATTATATTATACAGCCTTAAGCAGATAAAAGAAACGTTCTAAGGGTTTTTATTTTTTTGAACGGCACCAATAAAAAATCCTATTGCAGACTAACTCAGAACATCTGCAATAGGATTTTACGCTTATCTCATATTAAATTATGCAACAGCGCCGGTTTCCCCTTACTTGCTCAGGTACTCGTCAATAGCAGCTGCAGCCTTCTTGCCTGCGCCCATAGCGCTGATTACGGTTGCAGCACCGGTTACGATATCGCCGCCGGCAAATACGCCCGGAATAGAGGTAGCACCTGCCTCGTCAGCAACGATGTTACCGCGCTTGTTAACCTCCAAATCAGGGGTAGTCTGCTTAATCAGCGGGTTCGGGCCCTGGCCGATAGCCATAACTACCATGTCAACATCAAGAACATACTCGCTGCCTGCGATAGCCACAGGGCTGCGACGGCCGCTGGCATCTGCTTCACCCAGCTCCATCTTGATGCACTTCAGGCCGTTAACCCAGCCCTTTTCATCGCCCAGAATAGCAACCGGATTGTTCAAGAGACGCAGTTCAATGCCTTCCTCCTTAGCATGGCCGATTTCTTCCTTACGTGCGGGCATTTCTTCCTCGCTGCGGCGGTAAACGATATATACCTGCTCCGCACCAAGGCGCTTCGCGGTACGCGCTGCGTCCATTGCTACGTTGCCTGCGCCAACGATAGCAGCCTTCTTGCCAACGTATACAGGTGTAGCGTAGTTCGGGAATTCGTATGCCTTCATCAGGTTTACACGTGTCAAAAATTCGTTGGCGGAATATACGCCGTTAAGGTTTTCGCCGTCAATCTGCATAAAGTGCGGCAGACCGGCGCCAGTACCAACATAAACAGCGCTGAAGCCTTCCTCCTCCATCAGCTCTTTGATGGTGAAGGTGCGGCCGATTACAGCGTCAACTACGATTTTTACGCCCAGCTTTTTCAGTGCGGAGATTTCATGCTGTACGATTTCCTTCGGCAGACGAAACTGCGGAATACCGTACATCAGCACACCGCCTGCAGCGTGCAGCGCTTCGTACATGGTTACATCATAGCCCATTTTAGCCAAATCACCAGCGCAAGTCAGGCCGCTGGGGCCGCTGCCTACTACGGCAACCTTTTTGCCCTTGCGTTCTGCCGGAGCTTCTACATCGTTGTCCAGGCCATGCTCACGCGCATAGTCGGCAACAAAGCGCTCCAGACGGCCGATAGCTACAGGCTCGCCCTTGATGCCCAGCACGCACTTGCCTTCGCACTGGTTTTCCTGCGGGCAGACACGTCCGCAGACAGCAGGCAGGGTGCTCTTCTGCTTGAGAATTTTATAAGCCTCGGCAAAGTTTTCCTGTGCCACCTCATGGATAAACTTAGGAATATCAATATTAACCGGGCAGCTGCCTACACAACGCGGTTTGGGGCAGTTCAGGCAACGCTGTGCCTCGTCTACCGCCATTTCCTTAGTGTAGCCAAGTGCTACCTCCTGAAAGTTTTTGTTACGCACATCAGCCGGCTGTTCCGGCATAGCATTTCTCATTCCTCCACGCATTTGCAATGACCTCCACAGCTATATTCCAGTGCTTCCTGGTCCTTGTACATCTGCTGACGCATTACCAGGTTCGCAAAATCTACCTTGTGAGCATCAAACTCCGGTCCGTCTACACAGGCAAATTTGTTTTCGCCGCCAACCATTACACGGCAGCCGCCGCACATGCCGGTGCCGTCTACCATGATGGTGTTGAGGCTGGCTGTAGTTTTTACGCCGAAGGGTTTGGTGGTTGCTGCTACGTTTTTCATCATGATAACAGGGCCGATGGCCAATACCAGGTCAATCTTCTCGCCTGCCTCCAGCATTTCACGCAGCGGGTCGGTTACAAAGCCTTTGCGGCCTGCACTGCCATTGTCGGTGGTCAAAATCAGCTCGTCGCTGATAGCTGCCATTTTATCCTGCCAGATTACCAGATCCTTGTCGCGCGCACCGATGATGGAGATAACCTTGTTGCCCAGCTCGTGGTATGCACGCGCGATGGGATAAACAGGTGCAACGCCGATGCCGCCGCCAACTACTACAACAGTACCGAAGTTGCCCATCTCGGAAGGATGTCCCAAAGGACCTACTACGTCGAGAATATCATCACCTTCGTTAAAGGTGTCGCACAGATGCTTAGTGGTGTTGCCCACCGCCTGTACGATTAAGGTAATATAGCCTTTTTCTCGATCAAAATCCGCAATAGTCAGAGGAATACGTTCGCTGTATTCGTCAGTGCGGATGATTACAAACTGTCCCGGATGGCATTTGTGTGCCACCAGCGGCGCGTCTACGACGAACTCGTAAACAGCAGGTGCTAAATTTGCTTTGGTAATGATTTTAGCCATTTTCTTGCTTTTCTCCTTTTGCTGCTAATTGCTATTTATTCAAGAGCTTTCTGGTGCAAGCCTCAGCTTCCGCATAAATCTTTTCTTCGTCAAAGGTCAGCAGCTTGCCAGCTTCCACAACCTTTTTGCCTGCTACGAAAACAGTGTCGGCATCGGTGCTGCTTGCTGCATAAACCAGCTGGGACAGCTTATTGTGACGCGGATACCAGTAAGGCTTATGCATATCCCACAGTACGATATCTGCCTGCTGGCCTGCCTCCAAAAGTCCGGTATCGGCAAATCCCAAAGTTTTGGCACCGTCAACGGTTGCCATCTCCCACGCTTTTTTAGCAGGAACAACGAGCGGATCAAAGGTAGTTGCCTTATGCAGCATTGCGGCAGCACGGCATTCCTCCAGCATATCCAGATTGTTGTTGCTGGATGCGCCGTCCGTACCCAGGCCAACGCAAATGCCTTTGTTCAGCATTGCCGCTACCGGTGCAATACCGCTTGCCAGCTTCAGGTTGCTCTGCGGATTATGTGCTACACGCACGTGCTTGGCAGCCATGATATCCATATCCTCGTCGGTCAGGTGTACGCAGTGCGCAGCAATGGTGCCCAGCTCAAACATGCCCAGCTTATCCATCAGCTGAATCGGCGTCATGCCATGCTCTTTGACAACGGTGTCAACCTCAAATTTAGTTTCGCACAGATGCATCTGGATTTCTGCCTTGTTGGCAGCAGCCTCGGCAATAACCTTTTCCAGATAATCAACAGGACAAGTATACGGAGCGTGCGGACCATAGGTGATACGGATACGGCCATTGTCATAGCCCTGCCAGTTCTTCGCCAGCACAGTGTTTTCTGCCAGCTTTACGTCCTTGTCCGGCGCTACGCCGATCAGTCCGCGGCTGAGGTTAGCGCGGATACCGGTTTCGGCGCAGGCACGCGCAACATCCTCCATGAAGGCGTACATGTCGGCAAAGCAGGTAGTACCGCCCTTCAGCATTTCTACTATGCCCAGCATAGCACCCCAGTAGATGTCATTAGCATCCATCTTGTCTTCAATTGGCCAGATTTTGTTTTGCAGCCAGTCCATGAGCGCCATATCGTCGGCATAACTGCGCAACAGAGTCATAGAAACGTGGCCGTGGGTGTTGACCATGCCTGCGGTAGCCAGCTTGCCCTTGCCGTCCACAATTTCGTCGGCAGCAAAGTCTGCAGGCACGTCCTTGCCTACATAAACAATCTTATTATCTTCAACGGCGATGTTCTGCATTTCACCGTTCGGAGTATGCAGAAGCTCGATATTCTTAATCAGTAGCTTAGCCAAAAGATTTCACTTCCTTGGTATAAATTAAGTCCTGCCTCCCTGTATAATGCTTAGGGAAGCAGATGACAGTGATATTATTGTTTTCTACTCTTCGCCCTGCTGACGTTTGGAGTAATGCTTTTCATAAAAATCATGCATCACATCCACGTCCTCACAGCTCAGCTCGTACACCTTGTTGCCGGTGCCGGCACAGATTACAGCAATCTGTGCCGCCTTTTCCAGAATTTCGGCAGCAAGCAGTGCCTCCGCCAGATTCTTGCCCCAGCAAACAGTGCCATGGTTGGCCAGCAGCACAGCCTTTTTGCCGTTCAGCGCACGCACGGTGTTCTCCGCCAGCTCCTGCGTACCACAGAGAGCATACTGTGCGCACTCCACCCTGCCGCCGATAATCTGCACGATATCCTCGATAATCGCAGGCACTCCCTGATGCATAGCCGCAAGCGCACTGGCATAAATGCTGTGCGTATGGATTACGGCACCTGCCTCGGGATAGGCGTTGTAAATAGCGGTGTGCACCTTCAGTTCGGAAGAAGGAATGCGCTTGCCCTCAACAACTTCGCCATCACGGTTGATAATGACAACGTCCTCAGGCGTCAGCGTTTCATAACCGTGGCCGGAAGGTGTGATAGCAATATTCTGCGCGTCAATGCGGCAGCTGATGTTGCCCCAGGAGCCTGCAACGAGCTTTTTTTCAATCAGCGCATGGCCTGTTTCCACAATGGCGGCACATGCACTTTCTTTAGCAAATAACTGCGTTTCCATGATTATTCGGCAGCCAGATATGCCTTCTGCTCATCGCTCAGGGTGTCGATGCCTGCGCCCATAGCCTGCAGCTTCAGAGCAGCGATTTCGGTGTTCAGCTCTTCCGGCAGCACATACAGTTTGTTTTCCATTGCTCCCTTATGGTCAAGCAGGTATTTCATAGCCAGGAACTGCATAGCGAAGGACAGGTCCATGATTTCAATCGGGTGACCGTCGCCGCATGCCAGGTTAACCAGACGGCCTTCGCCCAGCAGGTTCAGCTTACGTCCGTCAGCCATGGTGTAGGTCATGATATTTTTGCGTACTTCATACGGAGCAACTACGGAAAGCTCCTCCAGATGATGTTTGTTGATTTCTACGTCGAAGTGGCCTGCGTTGCACATAACAGCGCCGTTCTTCATAACCTCCATATGAGGTTTGGTGATAACGTCCTTGCAGCCGGTTACGGTTACAAAGATATCACCGTGCTTAGCAGCCTCCTGCATCGGCATTACGCGGAAGCCGTCAAATACTGCTTCAATACCCTTAATCGGATCAACCTCGGTAACGATAACGTTTGCGCCCAGGCCCTTGGCACGCATTGCAACGCCCTTACCGCACCAGCCATAGCCTGCAACAACAACGGTTCTGCCTGCTACGGACATGTTGGTGGTACGCATGATACCATCCCAGGAGGATTGCCCGGTACCGTAACGGTTATCAAACAGATACTTGCAGTAAGCATCATTAACAGCAATCATCGGGAATGCCAGATGACCTGCTGCAGCCAGAGCCTTCAGACGATGTACGCCGGTGGTGGTTTCCTCGCTGCCGCCCATCAGGTTAGGAATCAGGTCACGACGTTCGCCGTGGAGCATATTAACCAAATCGCCGCCGTCATCAATAATCAGCTGCGGTTCGCTATTTAAAGCCTCGCGCAGATACATATCATATTCTTCGTTGGTGCAGCCATGGGTTGCGAAAACGGTTACGCCGCTGTCAACCAGTGCTGCGGCAATTTCGTCCTGAGTGGAAAGCGGGTTGCTGCCGGTAACAACAACATTAGCGCCTGCGTTCTTCAGCACGAGTGCCAGATAAGCGGTTTTTGCTTCCAGGTGAATGGTTACAACCATGTTGATGCCTTGAAAAGGCTTAGTTTTGCTGTATTCATCGTTCAGATGATTCAGCAGGGGCATATATTCCTTTGCCCACGCGATACGTTGATGACCTAACGGTGCCAATTTGATGTCTTTAATAATGCTTTGCATAAATCTAAAAATCCTCCTTTAATATATGCTCTTTAATCTTTTAAAAGAGCCTGCAATTTCTTAATACTTTCTGTATACGGCGCTTTAAGTACGCCATGCTCGGTAATAATACCGGTAATAAGCTCTGCCGGTGTCACATCAAACGCAGGGTTAAACACTGCCACGCCCTCAGGCGCAGTCTGCTCGCTGCGGAAATGACGTACCTCGTCGGCCTTGCGCTCCTCAATAGGAATCTGCGCACCTGTAGCAATGGAAAAATCAAAGGTGCTCGTCGGCGCGGCGATATAAAACGGAATCCCGTGTGCCTTCGCCGCCAATGCCACGCCATAGGTGCCGATCTTGTTCGCCGTGTCGCCGTTGGCCGCAATTCTGTCGGCACCGACAACAACAGCGTTCACGCCCTTCGTGCACATGGTCCACGCTGCCATATTATCGGTAATCAGCGTAACCGGAATGCCGTCCTCAAACAACTCAAACGCCGTCAAACGCGCACCCTGCAGCAGCGGACGTGTTTCGTCAGCATAAACCATCTTCAGCTTGCCCTGCGCATAAGCACTGCGGATAACGCCCAGTGCCGTACCCCAACCGCAGGTTGCCAATGCGCCTGCGTTGCAGTGCGTCAGCACTACGGCAGCGTCAGGCAGCACAGCAGCGCCGTATTCGCCCATACGCTTATTCATGGTGATATCGTCCGCATAAATCTGCTCGGCCTTCTCCTCCAGCGCCTTGATAATCGCCGCAGGGGACTTGTCCTCGCTGTTCAGACGCACAGCCAACGCATACTGCAGATTCGCCGCCCACGCCAAATTTACCGCCGTAGGACGCGCAGTAATCAGATCTGCGCGCACAACGTCCAGCGCACCCAAAAAGTCAGGCTTGTCCGCAACCTCGCGCGCACCCAACACCATAGCGAAGGCAGCGGCAGCGCCGATTGCCGGTGCACCGCGCACCTCCAAGCGTTCAATCGCCACTTTCACGCGCTTGTAATCCACGCAGGTAATCCATTCTATCTTTTGCGGCAGCAAAGTCTGGTCCAACAGCACCAGGCTCCCCTGCTCCCAACGCATAGTTTCTACCATAACAACCTCTTACAGCTTGAAGCCGCCAAACTCCTGCATAGCGTGATGGCAGTTGCACTTCGCCTCAGTCGGCTCTTCATAAGCGATGAAGGACAGAATCAGCTTTTCCATATTCTTAATGCTCAGTGCCATAGCGTCGCAAACCTCTTTATGAGAAAGCGGCGTCGGGGAAATACCGGCAGCCATATTGGTAACGATGGAGCAGTTAGTGTAGCACATCTCTGCCTCACGCGCCAGAATGGACTCAGGCATATTGGTCATGCCAACCAGGTCACCGCCCAGCATAGCGAACATTTTAATTTCGGCAGCACTTTCAAAGCGCGGGCCTTCGGTGCAAACATAAACACCGTGCTTATGGAAGGTGATATCCGTTCTCTCCAGACATTTGATAACCTTCTCGCGCAAAGTCGGGCAATACGGATAGGTGAAATCGCAGTGCGCTACACCACGCTCGGGGGAATCATAGAAGGTGTTGATGCGGCTCTTGGTGAAGTCCAGCACGTTGTCGCAAACTACGAAGTGACCTGCCTTCATCTCCGGGTTGAGGGAACCAACTGCGGTAGTAGCAAAAATCTCCTCCGTTCCCAGGCTCTTCATAGCCCAGATGTTGGCGCGGTAGTTTACCTTGTGGGGCGGTACGGAGTGGTCTACACCGTGACGGCTTACGAAAACCACCTGATTACCGCTCATTGTGCCGATGTTGCACAATGCTTTACCAAACGGTGTTTCTATAATCTTTTTTTCGAATCCCTTCAGGGTATCGGGATTATCAATACCGGTTCCGCCGATGATAGCAATTTTACGCATAAGCTTTGCCTCCCTTATAGTTAAATGTGATAATGAAAACTGTTTGCTGAAGTATGTTATTACGCATAATATCTATGCAGATTCTCCACACTTTTTCTATTATATAATACCATAAATAAGGCATAATTTAAAGAGTAAAGAAAAAGCACTCTCAGCAGGTGTGAGAGTGCGAAGTGAGTGGAATTGAAGATTTTATTCATGACGCAGTTTCTTTCCTAAAGTATTAGCCAATTGCTTAGCTATTGCCTTTGCTAAAAAGGGAGGTACGGCATTCCCAACTTGTTGGTATTGCTTATCTTTAGAACCACAAAATACAAAACTATCAGGAAAAGTTTGTAATCTGGCTGCTTCTCTAATACTAAGTGCTCTGTTAAGAACAGGATGAATCCACATAGACTTTCGTACATTGGTAACTGTTCCACTTGGAGAATCATATTTTAATCTTAAATAAATAGTATTTTGAGTACGTTTTACATCAGTATAAGTATTCTTTTTCAGAGAATCTTTCAAACTGTGAAAGTTTTCACCTTGATTTAAAGCTTCGAATCTTTTCATTGCTACATCTGTAGTTTTAGTAATAATATGGTTCTTTAAGACATCGGAATTTCTTAATTGCTTGGCTAATGGACTTAAGCGACTCTTATGCTTCAATATAATACCATTCTCATCATCAACTAAATCATGTACCGTCCCCTCATCTTCCAAATCAAAAATTGCATCATGAACCGTTCTATACTCTTCTTCTTTGAATTTTTTATGAGGAAGAAATACAACATTAGAAATACTTTTCTTTATTCCTATAATAACAAAACGATTCCGTTTTTGTGGTGCGCCAAAATCTGCTGCACACAATATACCACTGTTAATAGCATAACCATCTTCACCAGATGTCAAAATCTTTTCCAGATAATCTAAAACTGCAAAAGAGCGAACATTTGCTAATATACCTTCTTTTTTCGTACTTTCATAATAATCAACATGTATATGGTTATCAAATATCTCTTTCGCTTTGCTTAACATACGCTGAATCATAATTGCCGGTTCAATTAAATTTTGAATTTCTTCTATATCAAGATTTCCATCAAAGTAATCCTTTATTGCTTTAAATGCTTCTCTGGTTCTCTCTACAATATAGTCATTTGCATCATCTTCAATATAATCTTTAGCAATTTTTAAAAGCTTTTTCTGGTGTTTTTCTAAAGACTTTTTCAACTTATCAGTGTTTTTTGCACCTTTGTAGATAATATTTAATTCTCGATAGTCATCCTCTGGCCAAAGTCTCTGAATCAGCAAATCTTGATTTTGAACAATATCCAACGCGCCATCAAACAAAAATTGTGCACTCAATAAATGTATTGGTGTATTTTTGTTTGGAATCTCATACTCATCTATAATTTCCAAATCATTTTCTTCCATATAGAAACGATGGACATCAGATTTAAGCATACTTACATTTTCCATAACAAATGCTTTAGGACGTAATTCTCTAATTGCCCTAATATATTGCTTTACCAACATATTATTCTGACTGATTGCATGGTTTTTTTGTCTGTTTGCATTTGAAAAACCTTGACAAGGAGGCCCACCGATAACCACATCAATATTTCCATATCTCCTTTGAATATCCGCATAATCTGCATTGCAGACATCCCCCTGCAACTCAACATTTGAATGGTTACGATGATACGTTTCCTGCATATGTGGTTCTCTCTCAAATGCAACTTTTATATCATATTTTCCTGTTTGCATAAACCCTAAGCTTAATCCACCAGCTCCTGCAAACAAATCAACTACTGAATATGTCATTCCTCTCTATTCTCCTAATTTTGAATTTTTGCTTCATAACGTTTTTGAAGCAAATCCCAACACTCTTCTTTTTTACACCACTGCCCAATATTTACACCGGAAACTGTAGGATTTTGAAAATGATTCCAAACAAATAATGCCAATTTTTCTATTAAAATTTTCGTTTCGGCATTAATGGTTTGGTTATTCCAAATCTCCTGTGGATTAATTAAATCTGAATGATATTTTCCAATCAATGCTACAGTATAATAGTCCTGTTGAGCTTTAAAACCACCAAATTTTAGATTTTTGATAACTTCATCGCAGCTATTGAACAATATAACCCTTGAAATCATCTCAATATAACTTTGCTCAGATGGTTCACTAAATTCACCATTAGAAACTTTATCTGAGAAAAATACAAAGTTGGTTTCTAATCCTTTGCTAACAATATAAGGATATCCTTGATAAGCCATCACACATTTAGCAGCTACAGTTTTGGAAATACAACGCTTCTTAGGACAACGATTTTTAAATTCTCTTTTTGCAGCTGTTGTTGGTTGACGATTCAATTCAACTAAATACTGTCCTCTAGCTCTCTCGTAAAACCAATAGTCTGTTGATTTTCCCTTTATAACTGGAATTGGTGTTGACCTAGATAAACGTTCCATCTTAACATGGTATGTATCGTTTGCATTAAAGTCAGACATATTAATTTTGTTTTGACTATTTGCATACTTAGATATGTTATGAATAATATCTTCTGCCTGATCTTTTTGCTTAATAACAGATAGCTTAATCTGTACATTTACCTGATCCAAAGGCAGCTTTGACTTATAAGCATTGTAAATAGATGCTGTAGTTTGCCCACCATTAACAATCTGCCAACCAGTGATTTCGGTAATATTTACAACGTCTCCATCATTTAAATCATTTTCAACAACAATACTATCTGCAACAGTTGAAATTCCATTATTATAAGCCATAAACATTTGAGGTTCATTAGCTAACGACACCTTAATTCCTTTATTAACCTTACCAGTTGCTTGTAAGAAAGAACGAACATTTTTCTGAATAAGTTCTTGTCCCTCAGATTCATAAATTCGTGCTAAGAGATTACCGGAGATAACTCCAATATAACAGTCATATATATCATTCTCTCCCTTGACCTTAATCAATGGCAACGATGTGGAATACTTTTTTTTCAGTTTAACAACAAGTTGACGTTCTACAGCTTGACCACCAAGTACACTTTGATATAATCTTTCAATATCCCAAACATCATAACTAATTGACACCTTTCCATTACGAGTATCTTCAGGAATATATTGTACTGTTTCATCATTTGTTAATAAAATAATTTTAACTGTTTCAATATCCTGCTTATGTTTTTTGATAAACTCATATGCTTGATATCCGTCGCTAGATTCCTCTAAAGCTTCAAATGAATCTGTACCACAAGTTTTATAAAACTTAAGAACCTTTTTCAGTAACTTATCAATTTCAGTTTTCTTAACTTTTTCAGGTTTGGATTTTCCTTGATACTTACTAACAATCAAAGTAAGAGAACGAAAATACTCATTAAATGCATAACCATCTAGTTTCATATTCTCGCCATCTTTTTTAAAGTCTACCAGAGTACAATCCGAAACAAAAGTTTCTCCTGCTTCCGTAAGGTAAGAAATAAACAAGCTTTTAAAGGCTGTATTCGTAGAAACCGGGCTATTTTCTTTTATATAAGTAGAAACTTCATCTTGTAATTCTTCATAGAATTCAACAATTTTTTCATTTAGCAAATCCGGCTCCTCCTTTCAGTATTTTTAGTACAGATTCAATGTCTTTAGCATATGGCATACAAAGCATAATGTTAATTCGATATGTAATATCAGTAACCCCTATTGGTAATATTTCTTTAATTATTTTTGGAAAATTATCTTCGACCGAAAAGCAATATACATCGCGAAGAAAATATCCTGTAGTATAGTTATCTGTGACCTCATCTAAATAACCATATTTCCTTAGCTTTTCATTAAAACACTGTAAAACAGATATATCTGCATTTAATTTACCGCGTATTATTGCAATTATGTCTTGCAACTTTTCTCCTCCACTTTTACTTACGCGCAATGCATAGAAACGTAAGAAAAGTTTCCCTGGTATATCTCCACTGTCCAACTGATACTCACTGCTGATACTCGCAAAATATGGAGCTTTTGTAGAAGTAGTTTTTACTTCTACTGCATGTGAACCAAAATAGAAATCATGTGTTTCATTCTCACTTCCAGCCCAATGCATCACTGCATCCGCGCCATATGAATCTAAACATTCGCTTAAAAACATTAACTCACCATATAGTCCTTGTTGACGCTCGTTTGACATAAATATCTCTTTATCAGCAGCAAAAAAATCCTTCCACTTTGTAAGAACTCTTGTAATTACTGAGATTGACTCATCAGCCTTTTCTGCTATTTTTAGTTGGAATCTTAAATCTTCAACAACAACTTCAAAGATGTCACTAGCACTATCAGGCAACTGCGAAAGAGCTATAAAAGGAGTTGTAATCCCATATGCTGGAAGTGTAGCTATTTCAATATCAATACCCTTCCAATGAGGGAATCTTCTTTTATTAACTTCTGACGTAACGGAAAAGAATGCTGAACGCATCTTTGTGACAATATTAACAGCAAAAGCAATCATAATTCCATTATCAAACTTCACCATACGCATAGCAAATGGTGAAGCAATTTTGCTTTTCCCAGCTGATATATCTAATAATATTTCTTTGTAAATTTTAGCCGTATAGCTCATCACTATCTTTCTCCAATGCAATGTCATTCATGCGATAAGATTTAAGGTTTCCTTTACCTTTTCGATCAGGAAATACTGCTGCAAATCCAAAAGGTGGTTTGTGATTTCCTTCAATATTCGTCAACTTACCTGCATCTCCAATTGGGTAAAGAATTAAAAGGCCATTTGAGAAAGGTCGTGTTTCTCTACGGATAATTTCGTTAATTTTCGCTTTTAAAGGATCATTTTTATATTTTTCCTTTAACTCATGAACTTTGTTATACAAATCATTATCGTAATCCAAATACTCATGATCAGCAGATGTCATTGTATGTATGGAACAAGTAGTATCATATGAATCTACACCAGAACCTTCTTTTCTGTAAATGCCACCGCCTATACCTTTAAGATCTGCAATATCAAATTCTTTACCATGACCGCTTACATTAATTAAGCATACTGTCCAAGATTTAACACCACCAATTCCATCAGCATTCATTGTTCGAATATAGTCAGCCATATATTTACTATTTGCCCTAGTAGCAGTTTTAGACGTTTCATAACTTTCAAAGAAGTTCGCTATATCATGAGCAGATACATTCTGGTAGAAAATGTGATTGCCCGGAGCTTTACGTCCATGAATTTGTCGGTACTGTTCATCTGTTATACGGCAACTCTTAATTGCACATAAAAGATCCTCTACAGCCTCAAAGTTTCTATCAAACTGTTCTCCATCAATATCAAATACACGCGTCTGACTCAGCTTACAACTAAAATCTCGCTTAAATTCTTGACCTGTTCGCATTTTATTCCTACTAGTTATTTCTAATGTCGGATGAGATGCAATGCGCAAGCCAAACTCCTGTGGAGTTTGAACAACACTCTTCATAAAATCAAATTGTTCTGCTAAATCTTCTGTAGCCATAGAAATGTGTGAAAAACTTGCGTAAAGAGTTGGAGTAGTAAAAAGTCTACATGCATCAAGATAACCAGGACGGAAACCAAACCATCTACCCATTTGCATCAGGGTGTCATAGGTATTAGAGCTACGTGTAAAATAACTTACCGTAAGTCCTTCTAGTGTTAATCCTCTGGAAAGCTTGTCACCACCAATAACGATGACATTAAATGGCCTACCCTCATTTTTCTTATACAGGAGAACATCATCGCTCTTTCCATTTACACTATATACATCTATTTCTTTTTCATCAATAATTCGTTTAATTTCACTCCATATAGAATCCCAACATATGTTATCACATCCATACATATATTTAGCAAACTGTACTTTCATCTTATCGGTTGTAGGCACGTAGTCATCTTCCCAAATTGCTTTAAACTCACTTTCGATGACAGGATCTCCATAACGAATATAAGACTCAATCTCTTCCTTGTAATATTTTAAAATTTTTTGTTTAATCTTATTTTGTTGAGCAACAAAACGAACGATATGTACTAACATTGTATTCGGCTTATTCTTATGTCCTCTACAATTTCTAAGTGCAGTCGATACAAGAAAGTATTTTACAGCCAATTTTAGCTCTTTAGGAAGCTCCCCTACTTTATCAGTAGATTTAGTTCCCTTGCCAAGATAAGATGCGCCATACACTATTTCCCGATAAAGTGGCATCGTAGGAATATCTTCACTGTTACCCAAGCCAAAAAATTCTCTGGCACCAATATACTGATCTGCTCTAGGAGTTCTATATATAAAATCTCGAGGGAATAAATCAGTACCATATTTTTCATCATTGATATTAGGAGGAATAAATATGTTTGCAAAAGGTGTAGCCGTATAGCCGATGTAAGAACGACATTCAAATACATTCAAGAGTTCTCTAATCAAACCATTTATAGTTGTAGGATTATAATCATCTAAAACATTTCCATGCTCATCGTAGCTTTCTTTCGTATTGATAGAAGCCTGGTCGGCTTCATCATCAATAATAAGTGCAGGAAATTGGGCAGGAATTTTCTTTTTTCCATTTATCAACCAGAGGTAATAAATTTTCAATTTTTTCTTTTCTACGTTCTATTAATTCAGAGCGATTTAAATCTAAAATTGCAATAGATAACT
>OGPT01001372.1_pt1 | contig 22467 bp, 20 predicted proteins | sample 1552951 | NCBI WGS metagenome assembly OGPT01 (sample SAMEA2580224, study PRJEB22360) | human gut metagenome | biome: human gut; feature: human-associated habitat; material: faeces | place: Denmark | collected 2008/2010
TCTTGAAATGTCAGGTATAGATGTTAAATATGTAAATATATATGATAAGATGATTGGTAATTTTAATGATTATGTGGGATTGGATAGAGAAAAAAATATTAATTATTTAAAAAAAGTAGTCTTTGGATTCTTTTATAAAGCAAATCCAGAAGATATAAATACTGTTTTTAATAATGCTACAAAATTTATAAAAGATTCTTTTAATCAGATAGATGAATATAAGGAAACAGAAGGTGGAAATATTGAATCTATGGAAACACTTTTAAGAGATAATGGCGTAGCCACATTTTCTACAATTTTAATGTATGCTTTAGCAGACGTAAAAGAAGTAGGTATATTAGGTGGATTATTGGGCATAAATGCTTATATGGTAACTCAGTTAAAGTCCAAAGATTCAAATAAATTCAATTTAGAAAAAACAGTAAAAAGATTTAATGAATTAGTAAGCAGTGTAAAAATGGAGGATGAACCTTTTACAACTGCCTTATATGGTAAAAGAGTAGCAGATTTCTGTACTGGTGAAATGGTGTTTAAAACTGTCTATGATAAAGAAAGTGATGATAGAAGAATTATTAAGGGAAAGATAACTACTGAAGAATTAGAAGAAAATGCTAAACAATATATTATGAGATATAGAGCTGTTGCTCAGCCTATAAATGAAGTAATAGATGATATAGAAATTCTAAAAGCATCACCAAAGAAAGAAGAAGATTACTCCTTGTATGAAAGTGTAACAGCGTTAACTGCTACTGCTCTAGATAAAATTAGTGGAGAAAATAAAATTACTGTAGAAAATTATTTATTAAAGTCTTTAGCAACATCTAAAAAAATATTAGAACCAAAAAGTAGAAAAAATGAATTCATAGCAAAAGTTAAGAAATTATATAAAAAATAAAACTTTAAAAGGGGGGATTTGATGAATTATAAAACTATTGAAGAAATATTAATAATTCTTAAGACTAATCCAAGAGAGTTCCATGAAGAAAATTATGATAAAGAAACAATAGATTATTTAAAAGAGATAATATCATCATCGGATAAACTATATGGTAGAAATAGTAAGTACTTAAAAAATAAATATTATAGATATTTATATAATTACTGTTATAAAAGTATTGATTCAAATGATAATTTGGAGGAGTTAGGAAAAATAGTATTTGGTTTCTTTTATAAAGTTGATTCAAAAGATTTAATGACAGTTTATAAAAATTCTAAAAGTTTCTTATTGAAGGCACTTAACAACTTTGACAAATTGAAACAAGAAAGAACACCAGAAAAAGTTTGTAAACTATTAAGAGAAGATGGAATAACTACTATTTCTACTATTTTGATGTATTCACTAACTTTAAAAGATATAGGTGATTCAATTAGTGGTCTATTAATATCTAATGCTTCTATGGCTAAGGAATTAGTAGAAACTACCAAAGAAGACAAATCTATAGTAGATAAAGTAATAAAGAAAGTAGAAGATACCGCTGAAAATGTGAAAATTGGAGATAAAATAATATTTGAAATAACTTATGGACTAGCATTAGTTGATTATTGTAATAATGATAAAATACTTAAACTTAATCCATTTTATAATAAAGGAGATGGCATTAGAAAATTTCTAAATAAAAGTAGTATTATGGATTTAGAAAAGGATGTTAATGAGTATAATAATAGATATAGTAAGGGGCATATTATACCAATAGATACCGCTATAGATGATATAGAAACTTTAGAGTTGTCAGAAAAAGATATTGATGATTACTCATTCTATGATTGTTTAACTTTTTTAACAAACAATGCTATAAGTAAAGTTCGAAAAGAAAATAATATAAAACTAGAAAACACATTGTTAGAAAACTTATATATGACTAAATTATTATTAGAAACTAAGAATGAAAATAGGAGTAAGAAAAGTAAGATTAAGAAAATAATATAAAGGGGAAAATTATGAAGTGGAAAATAAGAGATGTTGAAATAGCTAACCAAGTAGTATTAGCACCTATGGCTGGTATTTGTAATAGTGCTTATCGAAGAATCATAAAAGAGATGGGCTGTGGTCTAATATATGCTGAAATGGTTAGTGATAAAGCTATTTGCTATGATAATCAAAAAACTATTGATATGTTATATATGAGTGAAGAAGAACGACCTATTACCCAACAAATATTTGGTAGTGATGTAGATAGTTTTGTAATAGCAGCTAAATATATAGAAGAAAATATGCATCCTGATATAATTGATATAAATATGGGATGTCCTGTTCCAAAGGTAGCAGTTAGAGCTCAAGCAGGTAGTGCCTTGTTAAAAGATCCTTTAAAAGTAAAAGAAATAGTTAAAGCAGTAGTTAATAGTGTCAAATGCCCTGTAACAGTTAAAATAAGAAGTGGTTGGGATAGTGATTCTATCAATGCTGTTACTATAGCTAAGATTTGTGAAGAAGCAGGTGCTAGTGCTATTTGCGTACATCCAAGGACTAGAAAACAAGGATATAGTGGAAAAGCTGATTGGAACATAATAAAACAAGTTAAAGAAAATGTTTCTATCCCTGTAATAGGAAATGGAGATGTAACAAGTCCCTATCTTGCAAAACAAATGCTAGAAGAAACTGGTTGCGATGCAGTAATGATTGGTAGAGGAGTACTAGGTAATCCTTGGTTAATAAGAGATACTGTAGCTTTACTTGATGGAAAAGAAATACCGAAAGAAGTAACTTCACTAGAAAAAATTGATATGTGTATAAAACATTTAAAACTACTTAGTGAGTTAAAAAATGAGAAAATAGCGGTCTTAGAGATAAGAAATCATATTGCTTGGTACTTAAAAGGAGTAGAGGGTAGTAATCAATTAAAAAATAAAGTTTATCAAATGACTAATCTTTGTGATATACTACATGTATTAGAAGAATTTAGGAGGAATTTTGTATGAAGAAAGAACAACATTTAAAAGCACTATTTTCTCAAAGATTTGTAGCTTTTATGATAGACTTAATATTAGTATCATTTATTACAAGTTTAGTAACTGCTATAATCCCTACAAATAGTAGTATAGATAAACTATATGATCAACAGGTAAAAATAGTAGAGAACTATACAAATCAAAAGATAACTATGCAAGAGTATGTTAATCAGTTAGTGGATATTAATTATGATATAGCTAAACAAACAGGGATAATAACTCTTGTAAGTATAGCAATTTCCCTTTTATATTACGTTTTATATGTATATAAAAATGATGGACAATCTATTGGTAAAAAAATGATGAAAATAAAAATTAAGAAAAAAGATAAAGATAAAGAACTAACAATGAATGATTTATTATTTAGAACAATGATATTACAAGGTACTTTAGTAAGTATTATTGGTTTTTGTACCATCTTATTCCTTGATAAAGATACTTATCTAGCTACTAATAGTTTACTAAACCTTATACAATATAGTATATTAATAATTAGTTTCTTTTTAGTAGCATTTACTAAAGAAAGACAAGGTCTTCATGATATGGTAGCCAAAACAGAAGTGGTTTGTACTAATACCGTTTTAAATAAAGAGGAGGAAAAATTATGCGAGAATTAACAGAACAAGAAATTGTAAGACGTGAAAAAGCTGAAAAAATAAAGGAATTAGGACTAGACCCATTTGGACATAGTTTTAAAAGAACAGCTTTTGCTAACGATATAAAAGATAAATATAAAGATGTAGAACATGATGCATTTGAAAATATGACAGATGAAGCAACTGTAGCTGGTAGAATTATGTTCATTAGAAAGATGGGGAAGGCATCATTTTGTACTATCAAAGATAAGACAGGCCCTATTCAAATATATATATCAATCAACGACATAGGAGAAGACAATTATAGTTTATTTAAAACAGCAGATATTGGTGATATAGTTGGTGTTCGTGGAAAAATAATGAAAACTAAAACAGGAGAAGTAACTATTAAATGTTTAGAGTATACTCCTTTAGTAAAAGCTTTAAAACCACTACCAGAGAAATTCCATGGTCTTACTGATAAAGAAGAAAGATATAGAAGACGTTATGTTGATTTAATAATGAATGATGATACAAGAAGAGTAGCTTTCCTACGTCCCAGAATTATTAGATGTATCCAAAACTTTATGGATAATCAAGGATTTACTGAGGTGGAAACACCAGTATTATCTACCCTACTTACAGGAGCTAGTGCTAAACCATTTGTTACTCATCATAATGCTCAAGACTTAGATATGTACTTAAGAATAGCTCTAGAGTTACCATTAAAAAGACTATTAGTAGGTGGTATGGAAGCTGTTTATGAAATAGGACGTGTATTTAGAAACGAAGGAATGGATTTAAAACATAATCCAGAGTTTACTCTAATGGAAGCTTATTTAGCATATAGTGATTTAAATGGAATGATGGACTTAACAGAAAATATGTATCAAACTATTGCAAAAGATGTAATTGGTAAGATGACTTATAATTGGTATGGTTATGAGATAAATCTAGAAGGCCCATGGAAGAGAATAAGTATGGTTGATGCTATTAAAGAAAAAACAGGAATAGATTTCAAAAAAGAAATGACTGTTGAAGAAGCTTTAGAATTAGCAAGAGAACATCAAATAGTAGTAGAAGAACACGAGAAAAGTGTTGGTCACATCATTAATTTATTCTTTGAAAAATATGTAGAAGAAACATTAATTCAACCAACATTCTTATATGGACATCCAGTAGAAATATCACCACTTACTAAGAAAAATCCTGAAGACCCTAGATTCGTTGATAGATTTGAATTATTTATTGCTGGTAGAGAATTTGCTAATGCTTATACAGAATTGAATGATCCAATCGATCAGTTAGAAAGATTTGAAGAACAATTAAAAGAAAAAGATTTAGGTAATGATGAAGCTAATGATATTGATATGGACTTTATTGAAGCTTTAGAATATGGAATGCCTCCTGCTGGTGGAGTTGGTTATGGAATAGATAGATTAGTAATGTTATTTACAGAATCAGAATCTATTAGAGATGTAATATTATTCCCAACTATGAAACCATTAAATGGAACAGAAACAGTAAAGAAAGAGATAATTTCCGAAAAGAAGAAAGAAGTAATAGACTTTTCTAAAGTTCAAATAGAACCATTATTTACTGATTATGTTGATTTTGATACCTTTAGTAAATGTGATTTTAGAGCAGTAAAAGTTAAAGACTGTGTAGCAGTACCTAAAAGTAAAAAACTATTACAATTTACTTTAGATGATGGAACAGGAACAGATAGAATAATCCTTAGTGGTATTCATGCTTACTATGAACCAGAAGAATTAATTGGTAAAACTTTAGTAGCAATTACTAATTTACCACCTCGTAAGATGATGGGAATAGATTCTTGCGGAATGCTTTTAAGTGCTGTTCATACTGAAGAAGAGGAAGAAAAACTACATTTATTAATGATAGATGAACATATACCAGCTGGTGCTAAACTATATTAGGAGGAATTAATTTCCTTCTTTTTTTATACTATATAATAGTGAGGTGTATATGAAAGATATATTAATTGGAATTGCTTATCGAACTGATAAGTTTAAACTTATTCCATTTGAAAAAGAAAATATTAATTATGAAATATTTAGTCCTAAGAATGAAACAAATTATTCTAAATATGATGGATTTTATTTACCGGGAGGAGATGATTGGTATAGTGAAGATATTAAGTTAATAAAATATGCTAAAGAAAATAATATACCAATACTAGGAGTATGTCTTGGAATGCAAGAGATGTCAGCTTTTCTACTAGGTGAAGAGAAAGATATTACTAAAAAGATATTGAATCACAATGGTGGTGAACACTTAGTATCTATTAAAAGAAATAGTTTTCTTTATGATATAGTACAAAAACAAGAAATATTTGTTAACTCTAGACATAATGACTATATCCCTAAATTATCATCCTTATATGTCAGTGCTAGAAGTTTAGATAATTGTATTGAAGCAATAGAGTTGAAAAATCATCCATTCTTCTTAGGATTACAATGGCATCCAGAGAGTTTGTATGAAACTGATGAGTCATCAAGAAGAATATTTAATACCTTTTTTACTAAATGTTTTTCACAAAAAATTCACAAAAAAAATCGCTAATTGCTTGTAAAACAAAGTTATTATTCGTATAATTAATATATGGAAGGAGAAGAAAATTATGAAAAAACATAATGCATTGAAAGTTAGTTTAATTACACTATTTGTATTTGTGCTTTTGACATGGATTTTACCAGCTGCTACTTATCAATCAAGTTATTCTGAGATTGGTAGATCACAAGTTGGAATATTTGATTTAGTATCTTATCAAAATACTGTATTAGGATATTTTGGTTATGCTTCATTATTTATTCTAGCAATTGGTGGATTCTATGGAGTATTAGTAAAAGTTGGAGCATATAGAAAAGTATTAGATGCTATTGTTAAAAAGTTTAAAGGTAAAGAACATATTTGTATTATAATAATTGCTTCTTTATTTGCTGTTTTAACATCATTCTGTGGAATGCAACTTGCACTATTAATGTTATTCCCATTTGTTATTTCTTTAGTATTAATGCTAGGATATAATAAATTAGCTGCTACTGCTGTAACTGCTGGTAGTGTTGCTGTTGGATTAATGGGAACTACATTTGCACATAATACAACTCAAATGTTACAACAATACTTATCAGTAAAACCAACAACTCAAATCTGGACTAGAATAATCTTACTTGTTCTAGGATTAGTAATCTTACTAATTAATGTTTTGAAATTTGGAAAGAAAGAGAGTACAAAATCATCAAGTGATGAAAAGAGCTATATTCCAGAAGTTGTTAAACAAGACAAGAAGCAAAAGAAGAATTGGCCATTAGTAGTTATTCTTGATTTAGTATTATTAGTTACTATTTTAGGATTTATTACTTGGACTAATTCATTCAATGTAAATCTTTTTGAAGATGTTAAAACAGCTGTTACAGGATTTAGTGTTCCAGCTTATGTTGCTCTATTAGCACTATTAGTAATAATAAATATTATTCTATTTGCTAAGAAGTCTAACAAAAAAGCTTATATTATCTTAGATGGTATTGTAGCTTTACTTACTGTTATTGTATTAATTGGTAGCTTTGGAGTAAAGGCTAAATTCTTTACAGGAATTACTAAAGCATTAAATAATAGTTTCCCAGTATTCGGTAAACTATTAGGAAGTACTATTCCTGCTTTTGGTAGCTGGACATTAACAGAAGTAATAGTTTTATTATTACTAGCCTTAGTTATTATTAAATATGTATATAAAATAACTTGGGATGATATGATAGTAGGATTTAGTGAAGGACTAAGAAAAGCATTATTACCTGCATTTATTGTGTTTGTAATTTACTTAATATTAGTACTTACAACTTATAATCCTTATCAATTAGTAATATATAAAGCATTATTAGGACTAACAAAAGGATTCAATGTATTTACAACAGGATTAGTAGTAATTGTTTCAAGTATAATTAACGGAGATCCAACATATGCCTTCTATAGCGTTTTACCTTATTTTGTAAGCGTAGTAACTGCTACAGATACATATCCATTAATCTCAGTTATCTTCCAAGCATTATATGGTATTGTTACATTAGTAGCACCTACAAGTATTCCATTAATGGTAACACTTGCTTACTTAAAAGTACCTTATAAAGATTGGTTAAAATATATTTGGAAAATATTATTAGAACTAGTTGTAGTTGCATTTATAATATTTACAATATTAGTACTAATTTAAAAAAGAGATTCTTCTCTTTTTTTTAATTCTATGATATGCTTATATAGCATAAAAGCCTTTCTTTTTTTTTAATAAGAGATAAACTATATTATAGATAATAAAGTGAGGGATGAATAATGAAAAAAATTGATAGTAACAAGAAACTTATAATTATTAGTCTTTTAATATTAATAGTTATTTTTGTAGGAATAAGTTTTGCTTTAGCTAAAATGACTTTAAGAGGAGATAAAAGTATAACTTTAATAGCAAAAAATCTTCAACTTAATTATACTGAAGGAACCTCAACTATTGCCCTTACTAAAGTAGCTCCTCAAGAAGATAGTGATGGACTTAAGAATACACCTTATACCTTTACCTTAAAAAATACTGGTACTAGAACTATAACATATGACGTTTATCTAGATGATGATAGTGATTGTACTGATTGTGCAACCTTCACTCATAGCTTCTTATCATATGATTTAAAGAAAGATGGAACATCAGTATCAAATGGGAAACTATCAACTAGTAGCAATAAATTAGGTTCTTATTCAATAGCAGGTAATACTACTCAAAACTTTGAATTTCGTTTATGGTTAAACTTAGATGCTACAAACGATGTTATGGCAAAATCATTCTACAGTAGAATAAGAGTAGAAGCTACTGAACAAGTTGATTAAACTAGTTCACATTAAGAACTAGTTTTTTTTTGTCACTTTTTTTGGTCTTAAAATAATTGCTTAACCATATTCCTTCTCGTTAAAATATAAGTATACAAGGAGGAAATAAAATGTTTTCGAAATTTAGTGAAGATGCTCAGAAAGCCTTAGTATTAGCTAGGAAAGAAATGAGAGCTTTAAAACATCCTTATGTAGGAAGTGAACATTTACTATTAGCTATACTATCAATGAAAGAGTTAAAAGTAACTAATCATTTAAAACTATTAGGTTTAACTTATGATAAATTTAAAGATGAATTAATAAGAGTAGTAGGAATAGGAAAGACAACCAATGACTGGTTTTTATATACTCCTCTTTTAAAAAGAGTACTAGAGACAGCTATGTTGAATAGTAAAGAGAATAAAGAAAGTGAAGTATCAGTTACAGAGTTATTCTTATCATTATTAGAAGAAGGAGAAGGTATAGCTATTAGACTATTAATGGGGATGAATATAGATATAGATAGACTATATCAAGAGTTTTCTACTTCCTTTACAGAAAAGAAAATAACAGGACATAAAAAATTACTAATTGAAGAGTTTTCTGTTAATCTAAATAAAAGAATTATGTCCAATGAAATAGATCCTGTTATAGGTAGAGAAACAGAGCTAAAAAGAATGATAGAAATACTTTGTAGAAGAACTAAGAATAATCCACTACTATTAGGAGAAGCAGGAGTTGGAAAAACAGCTATAGTTGAAGAATTAGCAAGACAAATAGTAGAAAATAATGTTCCAAGAGCTTTAAGAGGTAAAGAGATATTATCTCTTTCGATGGCATCCTTAGTAGCAGGTACTAAGTATCGAGGAGAATTTGAAGAAAGAGTAGGTAAGATACTTAAAGAAATAGAAGAACATGATGAATATCTAATCTTTATAGATGAGATTCATACTTTAGTAGGTGCAGGTGGAGCAGAAGGTGCAATAGATGCATCTAATATCTTAAAACCAGCTTTGGCTAGAGGAAAAATACATTTAATAGGAGCAACTACTGTATCTGAATATAGAGAATTTATTGAGAAGGATAAAGCCTTAAATAGAAGATTTCAAATACTATTAATTGAAGAGCCTAATAAAGAAAAGACTAAAGAAATATTAAAAAAATTAAAACCATTATATGAAGCTTATCACTCTGTATCAATATCAGATGAAATGATTGATATGATAGTAGACTTATCAAATACTTATATATATGAATATTATCAACCAGATAAAGCGATAGATATATTAGATGAAGTATGTGCTAAAGCTAGTCTTATAGAAGATAAAAAAGATAAAGAGCTAAAAAAATTAAATAATTCACTGCAAAAAATTGTAATAGAAAAAAAAGAAGCAGTTACAAGTCAAAACTTTAAAAAAGCATCTAAACTAAAACAAAGTGAAAAAAATTTAATTACTAAAAAGAATGAACTTGAGTTTTCTCTTCTTGGTAAAAAGAAACCTAGGAAAATAACTAAAGAAATGATAGCAGAAGTTATTTATTTAAAAACTAAAATTCCTGTATATGAAATAATAGAAGGTAATAAGAACAAACTATTTTCCCTAGAAAAGGAATTATTGAGTAAGATTATTGGTCAAGATGAGATAATTCATGATTTATGTAACTTAACTAAAAAGATACAATTAGGTTTTCAAGATAGTCCTAAGATACATACCTTTCTTTTAGCGGGTAGTACAGGAATAGGTAAAACTTATTTAGTAAAAGAATATGCTTCTCTTCTTTATGGAAAAGATCACTTTATTAGATTAGATATGAGTGAGTATAAAGAAGAGCATTCAGTAAGTAAAATACTTGGAGCTCCTCCAGGATATGTTGGTTTTGATAATCATGAGACTATACTTGATCAAATAAGACTATATCCTCATTGTGTAATACTATTAGATGAGATAGAAAAAGCATCACCTTCGGTGTTAAAACTATTTCTCCAAGTGATGGATGAAGGTTATTTAAAAGACTCTAAAGGACGAAAAGTGTCTTTTGAACACATTTTTCTCTTTATGACAACTAATTTAGGGGCAAATAAAAAAGATATTGGTTTTGTGGAAACAGTAGATAGTAAGAATACAGATATAGAAGAATTTTTAGGTGTAGAATTTGTTAATCGTATAGATAAGAAATACTATTTTAAAGATTTAACTAAAGAAGATATTGAAAGAATAGTAAATCTAAAATTAGACCTGTTAATAAATGCTTTTAAGAAAAAGAATATAGAAGTAGAAATATCCACAGATATTGTGGAAAAAATAATTTCTAAATCAAACTATGAAAAGTTTGGAGCAAGACAAGTGGATAAAGTTATTGATGATATCGTAACGCCTGTTATAGTTGATGCTTGGTATCATGGTGAAAGTTGTGTTTCTATCTAGCAAATAAGTGAAAATTAAGAGAAAATGCTTTCTATTGTCTCTTTTTTTTGTTACAATAATCAGTAGGAGATGATACAATGGGATTATTTACAAGATTATTTGATCATGAATATAAAGAATTAAAAAAATTTGAATATTTAGCAGATAAAATAGTAGCCTTAGAAGAAGACTATCAAAAGCTATCTGATGAAGAGTTAAAGAATAAAACAGAGGAATTTAAGAAACGTTTAACAAATGGAGAAACACTAGAAGATATTTTAGTAGAAGCTTTTGCTACAGCAAGAGAAGCAGCTTATCGTGTTATAGGGGAAAAACCTTTCTATGTTCAGATACTAGGTGCTTTAGCAATACACTATGGTAATATAGCAGAAATGAAAACTGGTGAAGGAAAAACACTAACATCCGTTTTACCAGCTTACTTAAATGCATTAGATGGAAAAGGAGTACATATCATTACTGTTAACGAATATCTAGCTACTCGTGATGCTGAATGGATGGGTGGAATTCATAGATTTTTAGGTTTAACAGTAGGAGTTAATACAAGAGAATTAAGTCCTAAAGAAAAACAAGAAGCTTATGCGTGTGATATTTTATATTCTACTAATAATGAAATTGGATTTGATTATCTAAGAGACAATATGGTTATTAGAAAAGAAGATAGAGTACAAAGACCATTAAATTTTGCTATCGTTGATGAGGTTGATTCAGTATTAATAGATGAAGCAAGAACTCCATTAATTATTTCTGGTGGACAATTAGTTAGTGCCAACCTTTATCAAGATGCTGATAGTTTTGTTAAAGGATTAAAAGACGATGTAGATTATCTATACGATGAAACTACTAAGAGTGTAACATTAACTGATGAAGGTAGTGAAAAAGCAGAAAAAGCTTTTCGAGTTAAAAATCTTTATGAAGTAGAAAATGCAACTTTAGTACATTATATTAATCAAGCTTTAAGAGCAAACTATTCTATGAAATTAGATGTAGATTATGTTGTTCAAGATGGAGAAGTTGTTATAGTAGACCAATTTACTGGACGTTTGATGAAAGGACGTGCTTATAGTGATGGACTTCATCAAGCAATTGAAGCTAAAGAAGGAGTTCGTATTAATCAAGAAACTAAAACTTTAGCAACTATTACTTTCCAAAACTTATTTAGAATGTATAAAAAGTTATCTGGTATGACTGGTACTGCTAAAACAGAAGAAGAAGAGTTCCGTGATATTTATAATATGTATGTTATTTGTATTCCAACTAATAAACCAGTTGAAAGAATTGATGCTTCTGACTTAGTATTTGCCACTAAAAATGCTAAATATAAAGCTATTATTAATGAAGTAAAAGAAAGATATGCTAAAGGTCAACCAGTATTAATTGGTACTATTGCTATTGAAACTAGTGAATTAATAAGTGCTTTATTAAAGAAAGAAAAGATTCCACATGAAATATTAAATGCTAAGAATCATGCAAGAGAAGCTGAAATTATTTCTAAAATTGGTCAACATAAGTCAGTTACTATCGCTACTAATATGGCTGGTCGTGGTACTGATATTAAATTATCAGATGAGATAAGAGCACTTGGTGGATTATGTGTTATTGGTACTGAGCGTCATGAATCTCGTCGTATTGATAATCAGTTAAGAGGACGTTCTGGTCGTCAAGGAGATCCTGGATTTACACAGTTCTTTGTATCTATGGAAGATGATTTAATGGTTCGCTTTGGTAGTGAAAAAATTAAAGAAATGATGACTAGTTTTGGATTTGGTGATCAAGCTATTCAAAATAAGTATTTTTCAAAGGCTATTACAACTGCTCAAAAAAGAGTTGAAGGAAATAACTTTGATGCTAGAAAACAATTACTACAATATGATGATGTAATGAATACTCAACGTGAAATCATGTATGGTAGAAGAAATGAAATACTAGATAGTGAATCTGTTCATGAACAAGTTCTTGAATGTATGAGAAATTATGTTACTGACTTAGTTAAGTCACATACTATAGATGGTATTTTAAGTGAACAAGATAAGAAAGAAATAGTATCTTTTGCTAACGAAAATTTATTAGATAAAGATATTACTGAAAATGATATTAGTTCACTATTAGATGATGATATGATAGACTTCTTATATAATAAAGCAAAAGAAGAATATGAAGAAAAACTTAGTGATGTTCCAGAAGAAATAACTAGTGAATTTGAAAAAGCATTATCTTTACAAGTCATTGACAACTATTGGATGGAACAAATTAATGTAATGAGTCACTTACGTGAAGGTATTTATTTACGTAGCTATGGTCAAGAAGATCCATTAAGAGCATATAGTACTGAAGGATTTGATTTATTTGATCAAATGTTACAAAAGATTGATCATGATGTTACTATATTCTTACTAAAAGCAGAAATACAAAAGACTGTTGAAAGAAAACCAGTTACAAGAAATGTTCAAACTAATGATGATAAATCAGATTCAGTAAAGAAACCAAAGAAGAGTAAAAAAGTAGGTCGTAATGATCCTTGTCCATGCGGAAGTGGTAAAAAATATAAGCAATGTTGTGGCAAATAACTCGTAAAATCCCATAAATAAAGGGAAAACGCGAGTTTTTCTTTTTCTCAAAAAATTGCCCAAAATATGGGCTGGAGCCACTTTGGAGCCAGTTTGATTTAAATATTGGACTATACAAGTAAAATCTATTATGGTTTCATGGTATAATTATGTATGAAAGTTGGTGATTAAATTTAATTATGAAATAATTGATGTAAAACAAGATGAAAAAGAAAAGTTATACAAATTATTACAGTATGCTTTATATGATGGTTCGCAATACATTGATAATGACATAAATGAAGATTGTATATTTGAATATAGATGGTTTGATAATTATTTTACCGATAATGATCGAAATTCATATTTTATTAAAAGTGGAAATGCCTATGTAGGAATGGTTATGGTAAACGAGAATTTGAAATTTAATAAAGACGGTAAATGCATTGCCGAGTTCTTAATAATGCCAAGATTCAGAAGAAATCATATTGGTAAAAAGGTTGCATATGAAATATTTGAAAAATTTAATGGCAATTGGGAAGTTCAATCGATGGAGAATAATCCTATTGCATATTCATTTTGGAAGAATATTATATCAGAATATACAAATGGTAATTATATAACTAAAAATGATGGAATAGAGGATGTATTCGTTTTTAATAATAAATAGAGGTGTTAATTTATGCAAATAGTAGAATATGAAAATAAGTATTTAGGAGATGTCAAAGACTTATTAGTTGAACTTGAAGAGTATATTGTATCAATAGATAAAGATCATTTGGATCAAGTTCATCCTGAATATAGGGAAAAAATGGCAGTTTTGGATTTAGAAGAAGTTAATAAGAACAACGGTAAATGTTATTTGGCAGTAGAAAATAATAAAGCAATTGGCTTAATCATGGGTTGCATATTCCCATATGATGAATATGATTATCTAGACTATAAATGTCCAAAAAGAGGAGAAATTACAGAATTAATCGTTACAAGTAAAATTAGAAGTAAAGGAATAGGTCAAGAACTAATAAATAAAATGGAAGAATACTTTAAATCCGTTGGATGTGAATATGTAATAGTTGATGTATTCGCCTACAATGATATTGGTAAGAATTTTTATAATAAAAAAGATTATCATGCAAGAATGGAAACAATGATAAAGAAAATATAGTGAGGGAAGCAAACAATATGAAACATGAAATGAAATTAAACAATGGACCATTTGACCGAATAAAAAATGGAACAAAGACTATAGAATTAAGATTAAATGATGAAAAAAGACAATTGCTAAAAATTAAGGATTTAATAGAATTTACTAATAGAACTAACAACGAAAAAATGTTAGTTGAAATCGCGAACTTATATCATTATCCATCATTCGAAGAATTATATAAACATTTTGATAAGGTAGCAATGGGATATGATGAAGATGATATAGCTGATCCGAAAGATATGGAAGAATATTATTCACCAGAAGAACAATCTAAATATGGTGTATTAGGTATTAAAATTAAAAAAATGTAATTTTATTAAAAATAGTAAAATATGCCAATCAGGTTTAAATCTGAAAAAGTTATTTGGAGATGATTTTAAATTGTATACAAGTCAAGCACCAAAAAAGAGAACTTTAACTGACATATCATTTGCAGAAATAGAAGAGGCAATAAGGATAAAAAAAGAATACGAAGAAAACGGAATCGAGGATACTAATGAAGAAATTAGATTTTATTAGTGGTATGAAGAAGTTGAGCAGTTTTTATCTTAAAGAATTTACAAATGAACAATTATGACTTTGGTATGAAATATTTGAGGAGATACCGGAAGATATATTTAATCAAGCTATTAAAGAGATCTCCAAAGAGAATAAATATATGCCTAATGCAAGTGAGTTATATGATAAGTGTTCTTCCTTAAATAAGAATAATCTAATGAATATAGCTAACTACATGTACCAAGATGGTTATTTTCATCGTGGAGTAAAAAGATTATCTGATGAACAAGTTTTAAGGAATCTTGATAAGACAATAATGTGGCTTGAAAAAGGAATATACCATCATTTCTAAAAGAGGATATGCAAGAGTATATGAAGAAATATAAACAATCGCAAATACAGAATAAAGAAATGTTAAAGATAGAACGTTAAGGTCATGTGCTGTATGTGGTGGAATACACCAAGAAGATCAAATGTGTAAAAGAAAATACAAGAAAGATAGCAGAGCATATCATTTTAGAAATAGTAATAAATGGATATTAAAACGAGAAGAAATAAAGAAGAGAGATAAATACTTATGCCAAGTATGTTTAAAGCATGGTAGATTTATTTATCAAGATGTTCAGGTACACCATATCATACCAATAAATATAGATTAAACATATCAGAAGCTGAATTATAGTGCTGTAAAAAAGATGCTTCCCACATAGCATTTCTATAAAAAGAACTAGCTATATAAAAAGCGATAACTTCAGGCATTACATATTCTTCTACATAATCGTGATAGTTGTCATAAAAAGGATTTATTATAGTTTCTAATTCTTCATCACTAATATCTTCATCAGTCGATTTTCTTAACATAGACACCTCCGTGTTGTATTAATCACTCTAAATGCAACTTATTACAAGTTAATATGAAAAATAATTAAATAATGTCTACTTTTGTAGGAAAAAATATGATTTAATGGTATAATTATATTATAAGAAAAAAGTAGAAAGCAGGTGAGTATATGGAAAAGTCATTTATTAAATGGGCTGGTGGAAAAGAAAAAGAATTGCCAATTATTTTATCTAACCTGCCAAAAAAGTATAATAGATATATAGAGCCATTTGTAGGTGGTGGATCTGTATACTTAAATATAAATTGTAAAGATTCGATAATTAATGATAAATCCGATGAATTAATAATGCTTTACAACATGATTAAAAATAATAATAAAGAATGTATTAAAAAATTAAAAGAGATTAATCATAATTGGGTTTTACTTGATAATATTGTAACAGATAATTCAAAAGAATTATTGAATTTGTATAATGGATACGTTTTGTCAAAGAAAAAAAACACAAATAATAAAAAAATAAAAACTGATTATAGTGATAAAATTTACGAATTTGTATTAGCTCATGCAGAAGAGTTTAATGGACTTATGACAGAACATTTTAATATTAGAATAGATAATTTTTTATCTGAAATTAAAAAGAACATGATATCTAAAATTGAAAGAATGAGTAAAATTGAAGATACTCGTGGAAAAATGACAGATGATAATATTTTAGAGAATATTGAATGTGCATTAAAGAGTGCATTCTATATGCATTTTAGATATTTATATAATAATAGATCTGAATTAGAAATAAGTGATGAGTTCTATTGTGCAATATTTTACTTCATAAGAGAGTATTGTTATGCCTCAATGTTTAGATATAATGCTAGTGGTAAATTTAATGTCCCCTATGGTGGAATTAGTTATAATAGAAAAGATTTTGCCAAAAAGATTAAAAATCTAAATTCAACTAAATTGAGAAATTATATGGCCCACACTACAATTTATAACATGGACTTTGAAGATTTTTGCAATAGCATAGAAATAAAGGAAACAGATTTCATGTTTTTAGATCCACCATACGATACAGAGTTTTCAACATATGCTGGTAATGAATTTGGAAAGAAAGATCAAATTAGATTAAGAGATTATTTAAAAAATACAAAAGCAAAATTTATGTTGATAATTAAAAATACAGATTTTATATACAACCTATATAATCAAGATGGATTTTTTATAAAATCATTTGATAAGAAGTATTTAGTTAGTATAAAAAATAGAAACGATAAAGATGTAGAACATTTAATAATTACTAATTATGAGATATAAGGGGGGGTTAAAATGAGCAGTTGGTGGTGGAGAACAAAACCAAGAAGTATTATAAAAACCGTTCAATGGTTTAAAGAGTTTGGAAAACTTGATGGTAAGAATTGGAATGAATGTGATGATAGTTTTACAAGCAGAATTAATGATAAAAATGTTCATCCAGTAAGAAGAGAATATATTTATAATGCTCATAGAGATGAGGACTCTTTTCTTGGTGGATTAACATTTTCACAATATGTTAGTGGAAATCATGATGAAAAAGAAACAGAAAGTAATGGTAGAAATGATAAAACAACATACGAATTTTTTGGATTTGCTTATGTAGACAAAAATGGAATTATTCATGTTACTGATGTTGGTAAGTTAATTATCAACGATACCTTTGATGATGAAGATTTCTTAAAACAATTATTAAAATTATATTTTCCTAATCAAGTATCAAATAAATCTGATATGGATTATAATGATGGTGTATTTCCAATGGAATTACTACTTAAAGCAATAGATAAATACGAATATTTAAATAGGAGTGAAATTACATTTTTATTTGGTTGCTCTAGCAGTTCAATGATTGATAATATGTTAGATGCTATTGGAAAATTTAGAAGTGAATATGAGAACTTATCAAATAAAAATGACATTAATTCTGTTAAAAATTTATGCGAGAAGATATTTGTAGATGCCTATGGAAGTATAGATAATCAAATAGCATCATATTATGATTATGCTGAAGCATTTTGTAGAAGTTTATCATACACAGGTTTATTTAAGTTATCAGGAAGGAGTATTGCAACTAAAGTAAGATGTGCTGGCTATTCAGTTGCCAAAGTAAAATTGTTGTTGCAAAAATACAAATTTGAAACTCCTTCATTTAATGATGTAGATGAGTATATGAGTTGGTATGGAGATCCTGATGCAACTATATTACCTTGGGATAATGCTGAGTCTAGAAGAGAATTATTAAAGAGTAAATTAGAATACTTAAAGAATATAGATTTAGCAGATAACATAGAAGATACATATGGAATTTCTATTAGAAATAGTATAGATGATAAAATTACAAAAGTTACCAATCGTTTAATGAATTTAAGCAATGATGGAGAACTAAAAGTAATTGAAAAAGATGTTGTTAATTACATAACAGGATTAAATGAAAGAAAATATATAGAAACACTAGCAACAACAGATAAATCCAGAAAAGAGATTTTGGAAAAATATGATGATATACTTGATAATGATGACATGAGTGCTTTGTGGTTAGAGGTTAATACATGGAAATCACTATTAGCAATTGATGGTAATAAAGTTGTTAAAAGAAATTTCAATATAGAAGAAGATTTAACCCCAAAAAGTTTTGCACCTGGTGTTGGTAATACTCCTGATATGGAATTATATTTAAATGATTATATCATTCTTCCAGAGGTATCACTAATGTCTGGAGTTAGACAATGGGAACATGAAGCATCAAGTGTAATAGATCATGTATTAAGTTTTATAGATGCGTATAAAGAAAAGAAAGTTCTTGGGCTATTTATTTCAACAAGTATTAATATAAGAACAAATTGGCAATTCTTTATTCTTAATAGAGAAAGTTGGGTTGGAAGTTCTGTACCTGTTGTCCCATTAACTATAAAACAATATTGTCATTTAATTGAGAATATCTACGATAAGAATATTAATATAATTGATTTTATTAAATTACTTTTTGATATACATAACGTAGCATTGCAATCTGACAATTTTAATGTATGGAATGAAAAAGCTAATGAAAGAATAACAGAATGGATTAATTGTTATTAAAAAAGAGCTCACCAATTTGGTGGGCTTTAATGCTTATCAGACAAAAAGAACAATTTAGTAGCATATAATAATATATTTTTTCTATTATCACTTGATATATAACCTTTAATAGCTATTGTTTCATCATTAAGATAAAAAGGAGCTAATCTTTCCTGAATACCTTTATTGATAACAATTTTAATAATTTCATTATTATCAGTTTTAAGATAAAAAAATACATTATTTCTATGGCTTTCTAATTTTAAGAACTTTCCAATAATAGTAAATTGATTAACGTCATACATTAATCGTTCTTATACTTTCGATAACTTTTAAAGTTTAAGTAGTCTACTATTTGTTCTTCAATCTTATGCTTAAATTTCATCATTACTTCAAGATCTTGTGGCTTCTTAGCAGATAGTACTATATCAATATTCCTAATGATAAAGAAGCCATGATAGTCACCATTTCTGATTATACACTCGATACGATTCTTAGGCTTAACAATATATTTCACAATACACCTCCAAATAGAATGTAATATTAATCACTCTTAATTGGAAATAATTCAAGTTGTATGGACTTATAAACGATTAAATGGTATATTGTAGTTGAAGATCAGAGATAAAAAGATGTGGAAAAATTGTAATTCTGGAGCCACATTTAGAGCCACTCTGCTAGACGTTAGCTGGAATATACTAAAACATAAAGGTAATAAAAACCCTGTTTTTAAAGGAAATTAACGAGTGGACAGTGGTAAAAAACCTTAAAAATGTTAGTCTTGTGGTTCAGGGAAAAAATATAAACAATGTTGTGGAAAGTAGTATAAAACAAGAAAAAGTTGAAATTGAAAAATACTAATTTGACTATTGCTTTATAGTTTACTTAAGAAATATTAAAAAAAATAAGTGAAAAAGGATGAGGAAAACGTTTTAAATGTAGACATCCTTTTTTCGATAATTAATTTTAAAATATATTTAGGAGTTGATAATATGCTAAGTCCAAAATTAGAAACAGAAAGATTAATATTAAGAAGATATGAAGAAACTGATATTGATATGCAATATGAAGTATTAACAGATAACAGATTAGCAGAATATATAAAGTTTCCTAATTTAACAAAAGAAGAAGAACTAGAATGCATTAAAGATTGGATTAAAAATGCAGATGATTCAAAATATGAAAAATGGGTAATTACTTTAAAAAGTGATAATACTCCTATTGGGAATATATCTGTAAATGGAATTGAAAAAAGACATAACTATTGTAACGTTGGTTATGTAATATTGTATGCTTATTGGGGAAAAGGTTATGCATCAGAAGCATTAAAGGTTGTATCGGATTATTTGTTAGAAAGTGGATATTATTTAGTTGAGTGTTCTTGCAATGAATTAAATAAACAATCATCTAGAGTAATGGAAAAAGCCGGTTTTAAAAAAGATGGTTATATTGCTAATAGGAGACTTAATAAAGATGGAACATATTCTGGAGTAGAATATTATAGTAAGATAAAATAGTAAAAATATATTTGTTGAATGTTCTATTGATTATGATAAAAATAGTGATACTGCAATAATTTTTTATAAAACTATTCAAAATAAATTTCATTATGCAATTACTGGAAATACTGCTGCTGAAATAGTTTATAAAAGGGTAGATTCTAAAAAAGAAAATATGGGACTTACTACCTGGGAAAATTCACCTGATGGTAAGATTTTGAAATCTGATGTAATTATTGCCAAGAACTATTTAAATGAACAAGAAATTAAAAATTTAAATAATTTAGTAAACTTATTTTGGGATATTGCTGAAAATAATGCAGAGAGAAATATAATAATGTACATGGAAGATTGGAAAAATGAAGTAGAAAATGCACTAAAAGTTTTCCATTATGAAGTTTTAGAAGGAAAAGGAAAAATCTCACATAAACAAGCAACTCAAAAAGCAGAAAATGAATATGAAAAATATAAAGTTATACAGGATAAGAATTATGTGTCAGATTTTGATAGACTATTAAGTGAAACAAAGCAAATTGAAAATAAATAAATTACACATTGGATAAAAAAGCAAAAATTGATTTAATCATATTAGATGAACGGATGTGGACAATGTACACAAGAAGTCCACATTAGAGAAATACTTATAGTACAGATAATATCATAAATACAAATAATATAGATGTTACTTAGTCTGATAAATAAGGAAATTCGAATAATACTATAAGTATAAATAATACTGATAATATGGGAGCATCCACTACATGTGGTTCAGGAAAAAAATATAAAAATTGTTGTGGTAAATAAGCTCGTAAACTCGCATAAAATAAGGAATTGTGGGTTTTTCTGTGATTACAATATTTAGATAATTTTGCATCAAAAAAGTGAGAAATAAATAACAAATGTTATTTTTTATGTTGACAAATCAAAAATATGATGTATACTATTAAATAACAAATGTTATTTATACATTTGTGAGGTGATGGCTATGGCAAGAACAATTAAGTATTCTAAAGAAGATATATTAGAGAAAAGTGTTGATTTTATAAAGGCGTATGGTTATTCAAAACTAACAGTTAGAGAACTTGCTAATTATATAGGATGTTCAACACAACCAATATTTAAAAATTATGCTAATTTTGATATGTATAAGGATGAACTTAAATTGTATTTAAGAAAAGATTATTCAGCTTTTATTCATAAATATGTAGATATAAAAGATTATTTATACACAATAAGTTATGCATATGCTTTCTATGCAAAGAAAGAACCAAACATATTCTTCACTTTGTTTATGACTGACTTTGCTGGTTCTAGAACAGTAGAAGAAGTATTAAATACTGATAGAAATATTGAAACAATCAATGCAATGGTAAAGCAATACAAAATATCTTTAGAAGATGCAAAAAAAGTATATCGTGAAGTGAGATTCTATACTCATGGTATAGCAACACAATTATGTGTTAATAGTATTAAATTAAACGATAGTGAAATCAAAGATTTAATTAAAAATAATATAGAAATAAATTTAAGGGGGATTAATTATGAATTTATATGAAAGAAATCAAAAACAAAGAACATTCTTTAATGAGAAAATAGATTCATATGATGATGTACATAGTACTTATATGGAAACTAAAAAAACATTAGGGGATAGTTTAGACAAAGAAACTAAAAAAATATTAGACTTAGGAGCAGGTACAGGATTAGAATTAATTCACATATTTGAATTATTTCCAAGTGCTGAAGTTACAGTCATAGATATTACCGAAAACATGCTTGAAGAATTAAGGAAAAGAAGCTTTGCAGAACATGTGATTACAATATGTGGAGATTTCTTTGAAGTTGAATTTGGAGGCAAATATGATGCAGTTATATCTACATCAGCTCTTCATCATTTTAAAAAGGAAGAGAAAATTAAACTATATAAGAAAATTTACGATTGTTTAAAAGAACATGGTCAATTCATTAATTGTGA
>OGPT01001375.1_pt1 | contig 22445 bp, 28 predicted proteins | sample 1552951 | NCBI WGS metagenome assembly OGPT01 (sample SAMEA2580224, study PRJEB22360) | human gut metagenome | biome: human gut; feature: human-associated habitat; material: faeces | place: Denmark | collected 2008/2010
ACAGCTTAATATAAACAATAAGATCCGGTTGGAATTACCGGATCTTATTGTTTATATCCCCCCAGTAACATTTAGAACTTCTTTTCTATTCGTAGATAAAGTCGTTTTATCACAAACAATATTTAATATATTATCATTTTGCCCCGAATCAGGACTTACAGTAATAAAAGATTTTTTCATATAATATTAAATTACATTAATATCTATAATTAAATTCTCTTGTGTACCAGTTGTTCTAATAAATATAGATATCTCTAGACCTTTATTAGTAGAAGCATCAAGCGCAGAATTTATCTTTGAAACAATTTCATTAAGCTTAGTAGGAGTTATATCTATAATAGATAATACTGTACCTTCACCTTCAGAATTAGGAACAACCTTTGTAGTAAATCCATTTAAAGTTATATCACCTAAATTATAACCAATAGAACTAAGATTTATAGAACTAATCACAGGATTATTAAATTCAACTTGTAAGCTAGATACATTTTTAATAATAAATAAATTCCTTGAGCTTAATATAAAATCAGCAAATTTTATATTAAACATCAAAAATGTAATACCATTATTATGAATTAATTTATAAGGTTCTTGTATATTGGCATTAGAAAATATATATCCACATTCAATATAAATATAAGGATTAGGATCTTGTTCTATTGATACAGATTTAGTAATACCCCCTCCCTCAACCTTAAATGTAGCATATCTACTAACATAATTCTCATTTTTATTAGCATTAACAGATAAAGTTCCATTATTTTGGCCTGTATCTGGAGTAACTGTTATAAAAGCTTTTTGCATAATGTTGAAATTTTAAAATTACACACAAATTAAACACAAAATTAGGAATTTTTGTTTCGTCATATCTTTTTAAGTCTTTAAAGTGATTTGGCTTCCTTCGCAGCCACAAGGAAAGTTTTGTGTAAAGTGATAAATTAGTACCAAAAATCTTTGTAATTATCATTTTAATGATTAATTTTGTCATGTCAAACAGATTAAATCTAAATAATATGAAACCAATTATTATAACTGGAACTTGCAAAGAATTATACAACTGCGAACGCTTGCTTAAGCGATTTGGTTATATACCCCGTAATTGTTATCTAAAAACCGCAGATAACCACGAATGTGGTTTTATTCTTATAAACCGTGAAGGGGAATTTACTTTCTTTTCTAAGAATCCTTATCCGAATTATACAAATACAGTAACAGCTTCTGATTTTATGAAAAACTATGGAGCATTAGGAATTCGTACATGTTACACCTTTAAAAATATTTATTTAGTGGTCACTTTAATTCTTTTTATGACAGGAATAGAATCAAGTGAGCCTCTGGGTCAATGGATATTGGTAGGACTGCTGTCTCTTAATATCGTCTTTCATTGGAAGAAAGTACGTGAATGGGTAACGAATTTAAACTAAAATATCATGAAAATAATTTTGTTAGATGAAAGAGAAGCCCGTGGAAAGAATCGTGTAGAACAGGCTGAAGAATTGATTCGTATACTTCCTAACGATGCGCCGGAGCGCAACACATGGTTATTTCAATTTGGTGTGTCGGAAGAAGCTCAGATTATCAGAGCCAATACAAATCCTTCTGTAGATTACAATGTAATGTGGCGTAAGTGTGGAACAGGTTCTTTGAATATCCCTGCTTTGTCAGAAAGCCAGGTCAAACGAATAATGGATATAGTCGATGAAAATCCCAAAAACTAAGGAATGGTTTCCGAAGAAAGCTGATTACATTCACCGTTCTTCTACGGAGGGTTTTTATGCAATGAAATTCTTCGTAAACGGTTTAGGTGTAAAGGTGTGGCATAAAAAGTATGGTGATACATGGCTTTACGATGTAAAACTTTTACAAGGTACACCCGGAAGCTATGTAGAGCACTCAAATCCGAGTGAGGTGTTCCCTGTACAGCAATGGGGATATAATATGTTCGCTTTAGTAAATACACTCCGTAAAATTCGCTGTTATGAGCCTAAGAAGTGAAAAAGAATATTCAAAAATGATACGGCTGATCGAAATTTTAGAAAAAGACTTCGAAGAATTAACCGTTGGGGAACGTCAAGTCATTCGTAACAGAGCGTCTGAACGCTATGGAATAAATCAAAAACTGACTGAGGATCAGTTGCTCAATGCTTATCTCAGGTTTAAACTCATTCATATTTCACCTCTCGAGATGTTAACGTTTAAACCATACCCTCTAAGGGCTGATTTTGGACCATTCGGAGGTGTAAAAGAACGTTTTCCAGCGGTAACTGTAACGACATTTTCAGGGCTGAATGAAGATAAAACTGGAACATTTATTGTGAAGGAGGAAACCATACTTCCCATTGTAACTGTTTTCTATGAAACAGAACATGTAGAAGTGGTGTGCGTAGCTCCTGATGGAAATTTTTGTCGAATTTCGAACCGAGACTTTGACTTCGACGTATAACAAGTAAGTTTCTCGGCTTCTTCGGGAGCAAGATTACCTCCTTTCTGTAAATAAAAATGTTAAACGAAATATTTTAGGAGCAAAGTCAGTACCTAGTGTAAAGATGTATATTAGTACCAGAATTTTCGGGCTTTTCATTGGTATTTCGTTTTGATTATATACATTTGTATCAGTCAAACAAATAACAATGAAAGTCATAAACTCACAAACAATTTTTTACCTAACCAAAATGAGTAAGGTATTTATATTAGTACAAAAATAATTTCGTTATGGAACTAACAATCATTAAGACAAACATTAAAGAGGAATACGGCAAAAGTGGTAAAAATTATGCTTCACTGGTCTGTAAGGGACAAGAAGTAGGATTTATAAATGAGTTCGGAATTTTCCTAAAGATTTATAACCCTAATGTTAAAACAGGCGTATATAACCGTGTAGATTTACAAGAAAACAATTTCGTTAAATTGTGTCAATTTGTCGAAAAGAATTGGAGAGCAATATATGACAGATTTGACCTATTGCTTAAAAAGCAATAAATTCTCTTTTGGAGTCGAAAACTAAATAGATCCGAGTGAAAGGTTAGGTTTATTGTTTGACGTGTTTGAGCCGGGGTGACGCCCGGCTTTCCTTTTTTATGTATCATCAATTTCAATTTTTACCCTGAAATCCGCTTCTCTCAAAACTATATATATTCCATTATAATTATATATAAATCAAATAATTAATTATTATAATGGACTGTAAGGATGTATATAGTTACCATAATTTAAATGGATCGTGTAAGGATGTATATCAGTACTATAAGAAAAGCCCGGTATAAAAACCGGGCTTATCAAGACCAACCGAAACAATGAACCATTGTTTAGAAGCCCTAATTTACAAAATTTATTGTTTAAATGCTTGATTACGCCTGCTACGTTCGCAGGCAGTAAGAGCCGGGTAACGCTTGTTTGAAATGTATTTCAGAAAGCGGAACTGAAACAGTTTTCTCTTTTTAAGATAATTGGGATTAGCTTCGTTATAGATAGCTTCCGTCTCGAAACAAATATTCTTATAAGCCTTGTCGTAAGGAGGTAGAGCGATCTCAATAAGCCAACATAACACATAAACGATAAAAGGTATAACCGGAGTACCCAAAAGCCACCACCAGGATACATTAAGAAGCCAGCACCCGGCTATCATTAGAATGATCGATGTAAGCCAGATTTCAGTCTGTTGGTAGGCGTGAATTGTTTCATGGCGATAGAAGGAATCGTCAAGAGCCGGGTGATTCTTGTATTCCTTTCTGATCCATAAAATGAAGATTGTCATCATCGCCATAAACCCCTTGAAAGGAATAATGGAGTTGTAAATTACAAGAGGAAAGCGTCGACGTTGAGTCTGAACTTTCAACGTTTCATTCTGGTTTGTCTTAAATTTTTCCATATTGATTCAGATTTAATTATAGCACAAAATTACAATTCGTAATCCTTACAAATTTTCTCGAGTTCGGGGGGTGTCACGGGACGTACCTTAACAAGGTTGTAAAAGTCCAAATCGGATTGTTTAACAGGGAACGGCAAGCATGTTCTCCCCGTCATTGACTTATAACACCGTTCTTCATCGTCACGATACAGTAAAACGTCTGGAGTGTCAGCTTCTACAAAGATATCATCGGTATAAGCGTACATGAAATCTTCCCACTCCTCTTCTAGACCATTAGAGCCATCATTTTTTAATGGTGAGGTAGTAGGTAGTTTAGGGTTAAGAAATTCCTCTAAAGAGCCCGTTTGAGGACTTAAATGTAATTTTTGAGGCCTTCCACCGGGGGTATCTTCAGGTGTAAGGTCATCAATCTCTTTCATCAGGTGTTTTTCTCTGACAATATAATCATTAATTTCTCTTTCAAGCTCACGGATGTGTCTGTCTTTAAACAATATTTCCTTTTTGAGGCGGTCAATTTCCGCTTCCAGGGTGATTATTTTAGATTCAATGGTTTTCATAATAAATTTGATTAAAACCATTTAACAAAGGATTCTTTGCAAATCCATCAAAAAAGTGTAATATACACAACGAAGCAAAATAGGCATTTAACTGAAAATTCAGTTTATTCACTTCATCTTCTTTTTAAGAATTTTGAATTTGATTGAAATTACTTTTGGCCTTCCAACTCGTTTTTGTTCATATACGGGTTCATAAGATATGATAATAGAATCATATGGATTTTCAGCCAACTTTTCTACAAATGGGTTCAAGATTTTTTCTTTCAGTTTAAAGAAATCATAGTCTGGAACATTAAAGTTACTTTTAAAAGTGCTTATTTTCAGGGTAAATTCTTTTTTTGTTCTATTGGAACATACCAATCTATATAGTCTCTGACGAAGAGCCGTTCTCATATGTAAAGAAGCTAAAACATTGAAAAAACAACCTCCAACACCAATTCCAAAATATAGAAGATATCTCAATGATATTGCTGAAAAATAGCATCGTATGAACGGAGCTTTATCTTCAATAGAAGAAAACAGCGGAAAACTGATTTTAGTAGAATCTGCATCATTTGACAAAACTAATCTTTTTTCTTGTATGTTTTCGAATTTCTTAAAAACCCATGCATACCTCATTTTAGATAAATCTGACGATCGAAACTCAATGTAAGGTTCGTTATCTTTATCAGTAAAAGATAACTCGCTACAAATTTCCTTTAAAGGTTTTTCAAATGCATTTATATCTGTTTGCATACTCTTAAACAATTTTCCCCAGGTAAGCGAAAAGATATTTTCTTCAAAATCGTCATATCTTCGGCTGCATGTTATGAACACATGAGGTTCAATCCCATCAATTTTTACTGAATCCATAGTTTATAATTTTACGACACAAAAATAATAAATTTAATTTAACCCCACAATAAACACCTCAATAATCAAATGCAGGGCGGACATAACTAAATTTGTCAAGACGCCCGCTGGGGGGTGTTTATCGGCCCCGCTGGGGGGTGTTTATGTTTCTATATTTAGGAGAGAACATCCGGAATTTCGGCCCCCTATAAAGTAATGGTATATTATAAATTGAGTTTATTGTAATACTTCGTATTACTCTATTAGTTATTATTCACTACGTTCATAATAACACGAAAATTATATTTAAAATTTTCTTAATAGAGTAATACTTCGTAATACGAGAGGACGGACGAGCCGTCCTCAAAATTTTATTAGGAGAATTAAGAAAAGAGAAACCTGTTCCCTGATTACCCCGTATTACAATCACAAACGTTTTACAAATTATCAGCCATAATTTTAGATGGGATTCGTCCTGCGTATTTTCTGTAAAGGCATTCAGGTTTGTTTAGAGTTGTTTCATTTGGTTTGTTTTGTGTATTTCTTTACAGTGAGGGCAGTGGAGAGCTCCGGCTCTCCCTCAAGCCCAAAATTAGTTCCTGAAGATTTCGTTCTTTAAATGATTAGAGTAAATTTGTAATTTTACTCCCAGAAAAATTTAAAAGAAGATTGCTATGGACACTAAAAATCAAAAGAGAGTTCCTTTGTCACAATTTGAAGCAGTAGCTGCCGCAAATGGATATGAAGTTTTTACCAAAGAAGAAATCGCTGATTACGCTCGTGAAAACCTTATGAAGAGCCGGGCTGGTCGTTTATCCCAGGAAGAGAAAGATGTTTTCACTACTGATATGATGTATCTTCAGAAGGCTGTCGTTTCTGACGAAAACGGTGAAGATGTAGTTCGCTACTATCGTAAAGAGCAGGTGGCTTGGGAAAAATCTGAAAATGGTGTATTGATGAAAGGTCTTGAAGGTGTATATCTTGACACCCCCGAAAATCGACGTTTGAAACGAGTAGGTGAAGCCTATTCCCCTTCTTCCGATTTTATGAAATCTTTATTTGTGAATGGAGCTGATGAGGAGTTGATGAAAGCCCTCCAAACAGGTCACTACGCTGATACCCCTGCAAATCAGAAATTGGGACGCGTTGGTGAACCTTTTGCTAAAAGTTACGAAAGCAAACAAGCCGTTCACGAACGTGAAGAAAAGACAAAAGAACGCTTGGGTGGTGTAAAGGGTGATGAGAAACTTCATGAAGACGCTAAACACCCCGGTCACGAAGAGGACGAGGATAAAGACGAGGTGGAGAAGCGTGAGCGCAAACTCAAAGAACGTGAGGGTGGAATTAAAGGGGACGAGAAATTACATGAGGAATCTGAAAAACGCAAAAAGGACTGAGTCATGCAAGATTTGATAATGAAATCAGTAAATAAACACTACTTCTCCGAAGGCGAACGAAAGAAGTTAGCTAAAGAAGACGAGGCGATGTCTGATGGATCTTTTCCCATTCGTAATACCCAGGATTTAAAGGACGCTATACGTAGCGTTGGACGCGCTAAAGACCCTGCTGCTGCGAGGCGTTGGATTAAGAAAAGGGCACGTGAATTAGGTGAAACGGATTTGTTACCTGAAGATTGGAAATAATTCGAATAAATTACGGATTATTCATTTGAAATTTAACAAATCAGCCTATATTTGTGTTATCAAACTTAAAACAATTAGATCATGGGAAACTTAATAGAAAATAGGATTATTTCTGACATTAACAAAGCCCGTACCGGACGTTATGAGGATAACTCTAAAAACAGGAGATTACACCGTGTAGGTCAAGAGTATGGAAATAAAGGGGGAGAAAAGGAAGATGAGAAGTCGTCTGAAAAGAAAGACGACAATTCTCGTACTATTCAGGCTCTTGAATCTAAGATAGAGCAAATGAAGAAAAACAAACGTATTTTCGTTGAGCAAGGTGGAGAGGCCCGTTACAATCGTGCTTTGGAAACCTTACAGAGCAAGTTGGATTCTGCGAAAGGGGAAGAAAGAAAAGAATCGGTTCGTGATAAAGCTTCAGAAAAGAAAGAGAAGACCGATTCGGATTATGAGAAGGTGAATGAAGCTTCTAGGAAAAGAACTGCTCAGAAAAACAAGAAAATTGATGAAGCCATAAAAGATGGAGCTATTCCTGTTGGAAATGGAAGTGTTGGTAAAATTATGAGTACAGGAGTTGATGGAACTTTAACGGTAAGTTTCACTGACGGAAAGGAAGAATGGAACGATAAAGTTCAACCCGGTTCTTCTATTTATTGGGCTTTATTTGACAGTGATAAATTCCCCCGGGAAGCAGCTGTGCGTCGTAGGGATTATTTGATGGGTCTTTATCATGAAACAAAAAGTTCTGCATCGGCGAAGGCTTACAAAAAGGAAATAGATCGTATTTCTGAAAAGATCGGAAAGTCCCAAGAAGAAAAGGATATGGAAGCCGATAGGAAAACAGAAGGAAAATCTGAAGATGGTAGTGATTTGAGAAGTGATTTCAAAAACAAATTTCTTGAAAACCCAGCCTTGGCTTTGACATATAGCACACTTAGTGATCATGGAACAACTAAAGATGATTTAGTTGGGAAGGAAGTTGCTAAACAGGTTATGGGAAACAAAAAGTTTAAAGAAAAATTCCGAAAGGAACTATCAGCACTTGGATACGCTAAGTATCTTGGGCTTACTCCATACAAATACGAAAGTACAGGTTTTGCCGATAATTTAAAAGACTTCTCTTCTAAAGAGATAGCAGAAAAATTGAATGTTAAGGACGGTGAAACTAAGGAATTTTCGTTGAAAGATTCTTTTATTAGAACCCCTGGGATGGGGAATGGTTCTTTATTTTCTTATGATAAGATGATAGTTTCTATGAAGAACGGAAGACCCACCGTTACATTATCCGGAAAGTACCAAAGTGGCTACAAAGATAATGAAATAAAAGATATAAAGGAAGGTATCGGGGTTTTGAGTAAGAATCAAAAAGAAACTGTTTTGAATCTTATCGAGGATAAAGCGTCTGAAGCAGGTGATGGAAAGGCTGAAGAAAAAGAACCCTTTACCCGTGTAAAGTTCGACGATCTTCCTAATAGTGGAAAGGTGAATCTTAAGAAATACCTGTCAGGGAAACGTCGTGAGAAGATTGACAGTCAGTGGAAGGATGCTGGAAAGATTTCTGATGCTGATCTTAAGAAGATGGAAGCCGGGTTGGTGAAGAAGTTTAATGACAGTTTTGATTCCTCTTCTAAGTCTCAACGCGCCGAAGACCTGTACAACATTATGAAAGTTAAGGGAGAGTTACAAAAACGAGGTAACGAGACTAAAAAAGACGGAAAAACCAAAAGTCAAGAAAATTCGAAAGAAAAATCTATGGTAATGAATATATCTGATGACGATTTGAAAGTAAATAGTTCCCTAAAATCGTCATCAAAAAAGACGAGCTGTTCTTAAAAAAGTATATAAAATCATAAATGATATTTATGGTGATAATGGGTATAGGTTAGAAAATGGGGAATTAAATCCAGAATGGTATGAATCAAATAATTATCTTTTTAACAGGGCATCTAAGATAAATAACTTATGAGGTTGATAAATTAGTTTATTTATGCCTCTCTTATTTGTATATTTGTATCTGAATTATTGGAATTAAGAATTTAATTAAAATGACATGAAAAAATATGTTTATTCAAAAGGAGACGAGCTCGTAACAGTTGAAACTGATGGCTTAGGAACCATCAATAACTTTATGGTAACGGGCGTTATCGGGGAAAATTACGGGGGATTGGTTTACTCCGGATTAGCATTTAAAATGGGGGATGAAGTGAATATAGCTGAAATGTTGAATGCAGCTAAACGCTGCGAATGTAAAGTAGAATGTTATGAAGGAAATAAACTGATTGTAAACGAATCGGTTGATTTTACTTCCGGAGAGCCAGATTTTGTGGGTGAAGTTTCCGGGCTGAGTCTGGGGGTTGCTTACGACGAAGCAACATACAACGCTGTTGTTCCGGCTTCGTATCGCGAAACGTACGATTACGAGGCTTCTAAGGAAGCGTTACCTTGGTTGGTCGCCATATTTAACCGTATAGGAGATGCTGAAACTTCTATGTCTGTGCAGGTATTTGCGGATGAAACCCCGCTTGAAATCCGTAATGTCCCGGAAAGCGTTGGAACGGTTAATCCGGAAAACCCAACAGTTCTCACTACCAAGGCTAAATCTTACCTGATGTTTGACATTGTGAAGGATTTAGGTATCCTTGAGCCTGAGAAGGTAACTTGGTTCATTGTTCAGTGTTTGTACGGTGGCAGAATTTATGCTGCCAAACAGTATGTAACCCCTGGAACGATTTAATATGAGTCGGAGAAGACGTCCACAGCAAAATAATTCAATGGGAGCCAATAACCTGGCTCCCATGGATAGTCTTGACGGACTGTCTCTTCATGATCTCCAAATTATGGCTCAGGCAGCTCCGATTGCCTTACGTAATCGAATCCAAAAATCGTTACAGTCTGAGTCCTTTGAGGAAGTCATGAAAGCACAGGCATTTTTGGCTGAGCAGCAAAAACATGGGCGAAAACTTCCTCAGCCAGATATTAAATCCGTTTTGTGGAATCCTAGTGAAATAGGGTTTACTGGAAAGGGTTATCGCGATCCTAATAATGGGGTGTCCTTTAATACGTTGAATCGTATGGGGGATATCTTTATCATTAAAGCTGTTATTAACACACGAATTGAGCAGGTTCAAAATTTCCTGAAGTACAGTAATGACGATCAGAAGCCTGGATACAAAATTCGTTACAAACAAAGCCCGACTTCTTTAGGGGATGATGCTTCGAAGCAGGAGTTGTCTAAGGAAGATATGAAGAAGGTCGAATATATCGTAAAGTTTTTGGAAGAAGGCGGGGAAAATGAAAAATGGGATTGTGAAGATAATTTCCAAGAATTTACACGAAAAGTTCTGAATGATTCATTGCGTCTTGACCAATTATGTTTCGAGGTGGTTCGTGCTCGTAATTTATCGTTAAAAAAGTTTCGTGCGGTAGATGGAGCATTAATACGTCAATTAGATACGAATGATCCACGACATACCCAGATGTTTGAACAGTTTCGTTGGCATGGTTATTTGCCTCGTTATGCTATGGTTTGGGATGGTCAAATCATTCGACACCCAGTAACTGATGAATATGTTGCATTTTATCCATGGGAACTTGGGTACGGTATTCGAAACAAATCTTCTAATGTGTTGCGTAACGGGTACGGGTGCAGCGAGCTTGAAACCTTGTTGGAAATTGTGACGTGGGTACTTTGGGGTATGCAGTATAATGGAAACTTTTTTAAGCAAGGTAGCCAGCCGAAAGGTTTTATTAACGTAAAGAATGGGAATATCGACCAAGGTACTTTGAACGAATTTCGGCAGGATTGGAAGCAGACGATGAGCACCGTATATAATTCTCACAAAATTCCGGTCATCCAAGGAATTGATCTCGAGTGGATTGATTTACAGCAGACGAATCGGGATATGGAATTCACGGAGTGGATTAAGTTCTTGATGGTTTTGGTTTGTAGTGTGTATCGAATGGATCCCTCGGAGTTAGGCTTTCAGTTTCAGGATACTGCTCGCGTGTTTGGTCAGGATGGTCAAAAGGAACGGTTGGATCACTCAAAGCAAAAAGGACTGACCCCACTATTGATTTTTTATCAAAACATTTTGAACAAGTATATCATCAGTGAAATCGATGAGAGACTTGAATTTGTGTTTACAGGGATAGAAATCGAGGATGAAGCAGCTCAGGTAGATTTAGACGTGAAAAAGATTCAAAACGGCTTTATTTCACTTGAGGATGCTTTTGAGAAGTACTCTGGAAGAAAATTCAACCCGGATAAGGACACAATTCTTAATTCGGTTTATCAGCAAGCTCAAAACGCAAAAATGATGGGAGGAGATTTCATGAATCAGGTTGCTGATGAAGAGGGCGGTGAAGAGACCAGTACGGGTGATAAAGAATTTGATTCTATGCTTGCTAAGTCGGCGGATAATCCCATTCTAGGAAAAGCGTTTGAGTTTATTGACAATCAACTATCTAAAAAGTAATGGATATTGTTAAACCAAAGAGCCCACCTATACACCATCATGTTGATCCAGTGCGTTACCCCCGTATACAAGGTCAATACGAGGCGAAGGCGAAAGATGCTTTTAAACTGGGAGAGTTGTTTGAGAACTTGGTAAAAACAATGGTAGAGATCGTAAAAGAGAAGAATAAATAATGTTATTTACAGCAACTGAAATACAAAGAATTCTGTCCAACATTGACTTTACAATAGCAAAGCTAGTTGCGGAAACGTTAGGCAAAGAGTACCTGACGAGGGATGATATTGATTTGCTGAAAAAACGGGGGGTTGATTTAGTGAAGTTGATACCAAGGTTTCCTTCTCATTTGCAGGCTTTTCTATTTGGTCGTGTTTCGGCTGCTATTGGCACCAAAGGTAGTTCCCGGATGACTTACTCCGAGTTTATTAAATTTTTGGCTAAAATGGGTGCTTTTGCCCCCACAACCGCCGAAATGGAGTTTTATAGAGTTGCTGCAAATAAGACTTATACACATATCAAGGGTCTTGGGGAAAGGCTAAAAAATGATGTTCGTGCGTCGATAGCTTCGGAGGAGTTGAATTTTTTGGCAGCCACGGAAGCAGCTAAAGCTGAAAAGACTTTACACGATGAGATTTTAGATGGGACTTTTGAACGTCGGGCAGTAAAGAAAATTACTTCTAATATTGCTCATCAGATGAACGATTGGGGGCGCGATTGGGGGAGAATAGTTGAGACAGAATGTCAGGATGTGTTTAATTTAGGACGTGCCCAATTCATTATGTCTAATGACCCTGATCCTAAAGTTTATTTTGACGTATATCCTGGAGCTTGCAGACATTGTATTCGCCTTTATTTAACAGGTGGGATAGGAAGTAAGCCACGAGTCTTTAACCTGTTGGACTTATTGGCTAACGGAACAAATTATGGGGTGAAAGCAAAGGATTGGAAACCGACAATTCATCCGGTACATCCATTCTGTTTTAATTCTCCAGCGACTAAGATATTTACTATTAATGGATGGAAAAATATTTCTGAAATTAAATGTGGAGATTTAGTTCTTACTCATAAGAATAGATTTCGTAGGGTTTTGGAAACTTATAAAAGGAAAGTATCTGGAAATGAAGAAATATATAATGTTGAATTTGAGGTTTTAACACGATACGGGCAAAGAACAACAAAAGTACTAAATAAAATTACAGGAAATCATCCTGTTTTATTGAATGGTGAATGGAAAGAGATTCAATTTGCTAATGTGGGAGATAAATTAGAGATAAAGGGGGTTGAGTGTGAATCTTGTGGAAAATTAATTCAAGTCCTTCCTATTAGGAATAATAATCTTGATATTTGTGGTTTTTCAGAAACAGAAATTCGTGAACATGGGGAAAAAGTTTTCGAAAAACTAAAACTTTTATTTAAAAATCATTCAGGGAAATTTCATGGTATTGAAGCAAAAATAACTAAAATAGAAAAAGTAAATATTTTTTCGAAATACTTATTTAATTTTGCGGTTGAAGAGGACGAAAGCTATATTGCTGATGGAGTGGTTGTTCACAATTGTCGATGCGATTTAAGAGAACTCCCACCGGGGTACGAATGGGACGATGAAACTCATCAATTTGCTCCTCGTAAAGATTACGAGCGTCAGGTTGAGCGAAAAGGAAAGGTAAAGATAACTATTGGAGATCGAGAATATACAGTATAAAAATGATAATCATGAATCTTAGAAAAATTTTGGGGTTACAGACAGCCCAGGAGAAAATTTCTGAATACCGAGACTTAAAACGGAAGTTGGCTTCTATGGATTTAATCGGTAAACAGTTGTCAGATAGGTTTATGCTTCAGAAGTCAATCATTGACGATTCTAATTCCCTTCCAACAGAAAAGCGTGGGGAGATATTAGGAAAGTACAGTGAATTTTTAAAAGAGCACCAGAAGGAAGTTTCCAAAGCCATGAATGATCGAAATAAGATTGTTAAATCTATGGAACATTTGCGTAGTTCTGAAGACATATCCGAGGCAATACAAAACATTGATCTTTTGGATAAAGCCACAGAAAGTTACCGTAAAGGAAGTCTGAAGAAATCCGCCTATTTTGAAATAGTAAAGTCTGTTTCCGGAGAACCTGTAAAGTATGCAGATGTAATTGCACGAGGTGCTGATGGGCGAATTTTAATTCTTCACCGAGTTGATGGATTTGTTCCAACTGGAATGGTTTGTTTACCGGGCGGACATGTTGACCCAGGAGAAGATTTCCAGACAGCAGCTTTACGTGAGTTAAAGGAAGAAACAAATCTTGACACTATTCCTGGGAAAGGAATTGTTGAATTGGGCGAATACAGAACCGATGATGCTTACATTAAGTATTACGAAGTAATTGTGGATTCAAATCAGCCTGTAACAGTTGATGCTTCTGAACATTGTTTTTCAGAGTGGATAGAGGTTCCGGAAATGAAGATCAAACCGTTTATTTTTGACCAAGGTGCTATTGCAATGAATCTGTTGCTGAAGCCACATGAAATTACAGCCATAGAGCCTCTAATGAAGGCAGTAGAGGAAGGTAGAATGTCTCCCGAAGTGTTTGTAACAAGTTTCAGGTCTTGTTTAAAGAAAGCAATGGACACTGAAGATGAAGAGCCCTTAATGCCTGAATCTATGGATGGTGAAACAAAAGAGCCTCTGAAAAGAAGAGTTTTGTTTAAAGCCCGTGATCCTCAACGTTGCATAGATAAAATTATGAAAGCTATCAGCGGTCATAACCAAGTGAAGGTTGTTGATGATTTTACTTTTGCTTCCCCCGTACAGGTGTATGAGGTGAATTATCAAACCCCACCGGAAAACAATCGGCTGACTCAGGTTGAAGTAATATATTCGGGGGATGATGTAAACATGGAACAGTTGCTCGAGAAAATGAAGTTTGGTCTGTTAGCTGGGTCAATTTCCGTCAAGACACCTCACGAAGAATTTATGTCTGTAAACGAGAACGGAACTGATTATGTCGGTGATCCCGTATTTGTGGATTTCTGAAATGATTTGTAATTTTGTCAAAAATTTAAGAAGATGAATGATTTGACCTCAAACAATTTTAATTTTTGGTTGCCCATGGATTTAGAGAAATCAGGGGCTGCTGAATATCCACGTGGTGACGAACGTAGGTATGAGGATATGGTGTTTGAGGGGATAGCAAGTGATGATAGTAAAGATTATCAGGGAGACTCTATGGAACCGAACGGTTTCCAGATTGATTACTTTTTGCGTCATGGCTTGTTTAATCTTGATCATTTGACAACACGGGCAAAAGAACTGAAAAGTAGGTTTTGGATTGGTGAACCTATTGATGGGAAAATTATAAACAATAAGTTTTGGGTGAAGGGACGACTCTGGTCTGAGTCGCCCGAAGCTCGAGCTTTTTGGGACAAAGCTATTGAAATGCGTGAAAGTGGTTCATCGCGTAAGCCCGGTATGTCTATTGAAGGAAGAGCATTAGAAAGAGACCCTAAGAACGAAAAACATATCACAAAAGCTGTTATAAACAATATAGCACTGACTTTTACTCCGGTAAATTTCAATTCGTATATTGATTTCGTGAAAGGTATACAAAGCCAGGACTTTATTCCTACAGATGGAGTTTCGCTTGGTAATCTTTCAAAAAGCGTCATGTACGAACAAATCGTAGGAAATAAACGCATTGTAATAGATGCTAATTTTAACATACGAGAAGAACGTATTTGACGACTCATTTTTATGAAAAGAAATTTTGTAATAATTTTAAACCAGAAAAATTGAACGATTATGTTTGAATTGACAGATGAACAGAAAAACGACGAACTCGTGAAGTCATTGCTTGACAGTGGCTTTAGCGAAGATGTGGTTGCTGGTTGGATTAAATCCGGAGCAGTGACTATTGAAAAGTCGACCCAATATGGTCCCGATGACCATGGAGAAGGCGATGGGGACGACGATGATGAAAAGCGTGCCGATAAAGGTACAAAGAAACGTAAGAAGGAAGACGACGAAGAAGGTGAGGCTAAGGATGCTGAAGACGCCCGCGAAAAAGATTTCAAAAAAGGAAAACATTGCGACGGAGACGACAAAGAACAGTTGGCAAAATCTTTAGGTATTGACGATTTGATGAAGTCTTTGAGTAATGACATTTTGGGGCAGGTAGACGACAAAAATGAAGAATTTCTGAAATCAATTCCGGTTGCTATCGAAAGAGCTTTCGAACCTATCCTGGATAAGATTGAAAAATCTTTGGATGGCATGCGCCAGGCAATTGTAGCTTTTGGAGACAAGGCTCCTTCTTTTAAAGGTGCGGACTTGAATAAGGCTTTGATTCAGAAAAGCATTGAGAACGGCGGGGGTGCAAAAGACGAAAACGGAAAGATGGCACTGAGCGTTACCCGTGACCGGGCAGTTGTGAGAGAATTGATTCTGAAATCAATTGAGGAAGAGGCTGATCCCGAGATTCAGAAATCTTTGAGGATGAATACCACTGCCTACGTAATGGATCCGGTTGAGGGAGCTATTGGCGAGCCTGCGGCAAAGTATTTCTTTGAAAAGAAAGGTGTTCGTTTGGTAAAATAATTTTGTGATAAACTATAAAATAATACAATACAATGGACTTATTTAATTACAGTGGGACGGAGAATGCTAGCCCGTTCGAAAGTATGTCCTCAGATGAACTTCTGAAGGCTATGGAAGCTGGCTTGATGACTGGTATGCAGTACGACAACAAGCTCAACAACGGTGGTGGTTTGAAGCCTGAGTCTTTGGACTATGTTTTGAAAAACCTCGAAAACCGTTTGGATCAGTTGGTATTCTGGAATGAATTGAAACGCCAGAAAATCGAGAACACTGTCCACCAGTATAACCAGTTATACAAATACGGTCAGGAAGTGGGTATTTTCAATCAGGAAGGTGAAACCCCGACTGAAACCGACTCTGTTTACAGACGTAAATCTATCGTTGTGAAATTTACGGGTGTAACTGGTCAGGTAACTCACCCCGGTATGATCGTTCGTACGGTTGTTGGCAGTTTGTACACTAAGGAAGTTGAAAACAAGACTATCCTGTTGCAGACTATCCTGGACAAAAAGGTTATCGATGCAAATTCAGCGAAAGTTCCGGAAGAGTTTGACGGTGTGTTTGCTCAGCACGTTGAGGGTATCAACGATATTACTGGTGGACTGCTGGGTAAAACTTCAGAACAGGTTTTGGATGCTTATTTCGGAGACGTTGCCGTATTGAATGCAAACGGTCATGTTCTGAATGATGCTTTGGTTGAAGATGCGGCACAAGCCGTTGTAAACGACCGTAACGGTTTGATTGACCGTATCGTTTCTTCTCCTGTTGTATTCAACAACTACGTGAAACTCTTCCACGAGTCAAAACGTGTGATTGTTGGAATGGAAGGTGGAGTTACCGGGGCAACTATGGGTCAGTCTGTGAACAATATCACTACCCAGTTTGGTAAAGTTGCGATCAAAGCTGACAAATTCTTTGACTGGAATGCTCCTATTAAATTGAGCCGGGGCAAAACTTCTGACAAAGCACCGAACGCTCCTGTTAAGGACACAACTTTTCCTGTTGCTGTTGCAGTTGATTCGAAAGGCCAGTTTGGCACTGAGCATGCAGGAAACTACCTGTACGCCGTTACTGCCAAAAATCGTTATGGAGAATCAGAGCCGACTTTGTTGACCGATACCGATCAGGCAGTTGGGGCAAATCAGTCTGTAACTTTAAAATTTTCCGCTGCAAATTCTTCAGCATATCCGGAAACCTGTTACGTGATCTATCGTACAGAAGTGAACCCGATGAGCAAAGATGTTGCTGACTTTTATCCGATTTTCGAAGTAAGCCGTACAGAAATGGCTGCTGGTTGGGACGGTGCTGATCCGGGAACAATCCACGATCGTAACCGTTGGATTGCTGGAACCAAATCAGCTTTGGTTTATTTCAACGGAAGTGAAATGATTGAGTACCTGGAACTCGGTGGTACGATGAAACTGGATTACGCTATTGTTGGTCCGAGACGTTCTTTCTCTGTCCTTAATTACGGAACTCCGGTTGAGTATATGCCGGGTAAAATTGCTCGTATCGTCAACATTGGTAGAATCGGAATGCCAACTGTGTAAGGTTATAAACCGTATAATTGGTAAGAAACGGGGTGGGGTGGATACCCTGCTCCGTTTTTGTTTAATTAAAAACATAAAAGATTATGAAACTTTATTCAAGAAAAACCGGAACAAAAGTTGTAAACATTAATGGTCAGAAAGTACAGTTCGTGAACGGCGTTGCCGAGGTTGAAGATGACTTCGGTGCCGAAGTTTTAAAACTGGGGTTACCGGAAATGTACGAGTACGGAAAGCAACCTGCCTTTGTGACTCCTAAGGAGGTTCAGATGAAGTCTGATTTTAAAGACAGGGAAGATTGGTATAAAAGAGAGTTGGAGCGTATTACAAATGTAAAGGAAGCCCGTGAAGCTGAGGTAAAGAAGCTCAAAACCGAAGTTGAAATGTGGAAGCAGGAGTACCAAAAAGAACACGATTTGAGAGTCGCTTTAGCGTCTGGTACAGCACCTGAGGCTAAAGCCGAAGTTATTCCTTCGGTACAGGAAGAAAAGTCGTTAGAGAACCCAAAAGAGGAAATAATGGCTACTCAGGAAGATTCAGATTTGAAGGCTGAATTGGAAAAGATGAAAAAAGACGAACTGATTAAGTTCGGTGAAGAAAGTGGCTTCGATATGTCTGAAATTAAAAATCAGACAAAAGCCGAGATTGTAGAATTTTTGCTTAATTCTTCAAAAGAGTAAAAGATGGGACAGCTAACATTGACGATGAAATATCGTAAAAACGAGGGGTTGCTATTATCTCCGACTGAAATGTTTTCTTTATACCTGTATGGAATCAAAATACAGGCTGGAGATGGAACTGCTTTCAGTACTGAAAGTATGAGATTTTATATACAAGCAGCCCAGCAGGAGATAGAGAATTTTTTCAATCTGAAACTTGTTTACCAATTCATCGCCCTTGAAAAGCTGACTTTCTATAGAGCTGATTATTGGCAAAGTTTTCCTATTTTGTTTACGAACTATCCAGTCAACAAACCTATATCGTTGACTGGACGGTTTAATCAGCTTGAACAAATAAGTTATCCAACTCAATGGTTGACGAATACTCAAAACAGTTACGGGCAATATAAACGCCGTGTATCAATTGTTCCGACAGGGACTGCGGTAGCGACCGCAAATGCGGAAGTGATACTAAGCGGTCTGACCACCCAATTAGGAAGTCAGCACTTCCTAATGATTCCGGATTATTGGGATTTACAATATATTACAGGTTTTAAACTTGATCAAATTCCTATGGACTTGATCAACTTAACTGGAAAGTTAGCTTCATTTGGACCATTAGGTATCGCCGGAGACTTGATTCTTGGAGCAGGTATAGCTAGTCAATCTTTAGGGGTTGATGGTTTGAGTCAATCGATTAGTTCGACATCATCTGCTACCAATGCCGGGTACGGAGCAAGGCTCGTACAATACGAGAGAGAGATTAAGGCGACGATACCTCGTATTAAATTGGTTTATGATGAAGTGAAACTTTCAGTACTGTAATTATGATGAGCGTCCTATGAGCCTTGAGGATATTTATATTGAAAAATCGTTTAAATACATCAGGAAAGTTCCTGATGGAAAGGGTGGTTGGAAATACATTTATGAGGAACCCATGAGTAAAAATAAGAAGCAGGGTGGATTTGGGGAAATATTTGACGGGTATAAAGGTAAGCCGAAGAAAGCATTTGATAAATTGCTGAGAGAACGCCGGGGTCAATGTCAAAATGTGTGTGAAATTTATTTACCTGTTTACATTGACGAGGGGGATGGCTTTAAAATTATAAAAGATAATAAAACGAACAAGCCGATTCTTGCTAAAACAAGTATTGATTTTGTGTGGGGTGATAAGAATAGAAATGTAGGGCTAGAGCACATTATTGATGATCATTATGTTATTCATGATGATTTTGATTCAATAGAGGAACTTCAGAATACAGTTATTGATGAACTGTTACGAATAGATTATTTTGATAAGAACAATAAAGAAGCCGCCCCTAATCGTGTTCGTGGGAATGTTGGTTTTAGAATAATTACTCCTTCTGGGCAAAAATTTGTTTTTGCTGTTCAGAAAGATAAGGATAGCAGGGGGAACATTCTTGTAAGACATTTCATTTTAACCTCCTACGATAAATCAACTCCAGAAGTTGAAAATTCAAAGGAAGAACGTGAAAGACGTCAAAAGATATTTGACAGTTATGTAAAAGAAAAACCGAAGCGATGAACTCCGGCTTTTGTCATTGTAACGGCTGTTAGCTTTGAATTTCCTACCTTCAACAATTGAAGACCGACACGGGGCGAACAGTTAAACAGTAAGCGGTACTGAAATTCTGTTACTGTAACCTTTTGACATTACAAATATAAAACGTATTTTTGTATAAACAATGAAAACAAGATAAAATTCGGGAATATGTCAAATAATCGTAACATACAGGATTCAGCCCCTCAATCTATGTATGGTCAGCCACAGGTAAGTTTTAGACCAAATGATTTTTCGGCAGTTATATGGGCACATGGATATGATATTATTTGCGAAAAGGCTGTTCGGTGTCCGTGTCAGGGTAACGGGGATTCCCCTTTACCAAGTTGTCAGAATTGTCATGGCTCAGGATATTTTTACATTAATCCATATCGGACGAAAGCCCTAATTACTGGGTTAAATCGTGATACTCAATATACTCATTGGGCTCCTGAGTTGATGGGTACAGCAGCTATAACAGTGCGTGACCAGGATAAAGATTATGTGTCCTACTTTGATAGGATAACTGTAGAGGATGAATATGCTTCGTTTACAGAGATGGTAGAAGCTCGGCTGATGGTAGGTGAGGAGGTTGCTGTTTTTCTTTCATACGCGCCAATAGAGGTGAGTGCGGTGTATTTGTTTAAAGCTTCAGACGAGCCGTTAATTTTGCTTGATAAGACTACTTATGAAATAGTTCCGGATAATCCTTATTGTATAAGGTTTGAGCCGGGTAATGTCGCTGAGGGGGACGGAGTTTCAGTTTTGTATAAACATCGCGTGGAATATCACATCATAGATATTCCTCATGAAATTAGAGCTTCCCTACAAACTAATAAGCAAACAGGAGCATTTGAAGTGATAAAGATGCCGATACAAGCTGTTGGAAGGAGAACTCATCTGATAGATGTTCAGCGTCCTAACTATGATGGAAGTGGAATAATTTATAACGATTATGATTCCAATTCACATTGATTTGAGTGAAGTTGTTGAGGAATTTGCGCTTACTGGCGATCAGGCTCAAGAACTCGGTGCTGAAATAATTAACCGGGTTGTTGTCGAGTACACTAACAAATGGGAGAATTTAGTTAATAAAGGATTACGTCAAACACGTAAACTGTATAAGAAAGCAATGTATGTAGACCGTATAAGTCCAACAGAAGTTGTTTTTGGATTACAACCGGGTGATGATGGATTGGCTTTGTCTCTTGAAGAAGGAAAGCCTCCTTTTGACGAAAAGATAGGGTTTGCTTCTTCATCGAAGCGCAAAGTTAAAATGGGTGGGGGGTGGTATCTTACGATACCTTTCAGGTATTCGACACCGGGTGCAGTAGCGGAGTCGGATATATTCCAAGGTAGGTTGACGAAGGAGATTTATAACTTGTCTAAGCAGAATCAAGGGAGGCCTTTACAGAAAGGTCAGCTTCCTTCTGTTTACCAACAGCTAGGAAAACGAAAAGAAATACAAACGGCTAATGTTGTAATTCCTGAGTATGTTCACAAATCCCCCAAATATCAAGGGTTAGTAAAATTAGATATTTCTTCTACTGAAAAAGAAACAAGAAGCGGATACTTTACATTTAGACGGGTAAGTGATAAGAGTGAGCCATTGAGTTGGATTCATCCAGGATTTTCCGCTCATAAATTTATGGATAAAGCACTTGATTCGGTTCAGGTTGAAGTTGTAGCAGATATGGCGATCGATACATTTTTAAAATCATTGCAATGATAACAATAGCAAGAATAAAACAAATCGTGGATGGGCTTCTAGCTTATGTTGAATACGATTTCAATAGTGTTCCTGAGAATGAGACGTTGCTATATCACATGTTCTATGGAACGCGAGATGGTAAATTTGATTTCTATGAACAGGCGAAGGAAATTTTCTTAAGGAAGAACACAAGCCCAAGAAAGATAACTACACGTATGGAATATCCTCGTGATAAAAGCCATATGCCGTGTATTATTATTAGAGAACCGGGACGTGGTTCAGGAGAAATTGACCCACTGGGTGGATTTGGTGATCCTGTTCCGGATCAATTTGGAAGTTCCGGTTATGAAAGGGAAGGATTTCGGGAATCAATTCTGTCCGAAATTAACATGATGTGTTTTAGTGATAACATGTTAGAATCGACCTTGATAGGAGAGGTTTTATATACCTTGTTAGTCGGGGCTAGAAATACATTGGAACATGAATTTACAAAATTCGATTTCAGTGCGAATGAATTGATTGCGGAAAATTCGCTGTTTCCTACACCTATTTTGATAAAGAATGTTTCTTTGTCGATTGAAGACACTGACAGGTATGCTTCGATTATTAGACCAGAGTTGATAAGCCATTTTATCATAGAGGATGCTATCCCAATAGGAACTGATCCAAATTGGAAGCCTCCTACTCCTGATAAATACTTTGTGTTTGCTCACCCTTATGTTTGGTTAAGTGGAGAAGATAACGTAGCAGAAAATACTATATTTTCAAATACTGATTGGGTGTTAGCTGTTGGTGATGATGAACTATTTGAGTTTGGAAAACCGTTCGTTTGGCTTGACGAAATAACAAACAAAGGAGATCAAGAAATTGAGTCTCAAGTTCCGTGGAAGTTAGAGTAGTTAAGAATTTAGGACTAAAAAATTTTATAAATTTGTCCTGAATAATATAGTTTACAAAAAAAAAAAAAAAAAAAAAAAAAAAAAAAAAAAAAAAAAAAAAAAAAAAAAAA
>OGPT01001383.1_pt1 | contig 22356 bp, 20 predicted proteins | sample 1552951 | NCBI WGS metagenome assembly OGPT01 (sample SAMEA2580224, study PRJEB22360) | human gut metagenome | biome: human gut; feature: human-associated habitat; material: faeces | place: Denmark | collected 2008/2010
TTGACAAAAAATGGGGAACATGAAACTATGGACGTAGGATTTTTTCGTTACAGGAAGGAATGGGAGGTTACTTAATATGGATATAAATAATACACCGCCGAATTTTGGCGGACAGCCAAATTATAATAACGTACCGCCAAACTTTGGAGAACAACAGAATTATAATAATGTACCGCCAAACTTTGGAGAACAACAGAATTATAATAATGTGCCGCCAAACTTTGGAGAACAACAGAATTATAATAATACGCCCCCAAACTTTGGCGCCCAGCCAAATTATAATAATGTGCCGCCAAATTTTGGATGGCAGTCAAATTACAATTATAAGCCGAGAAGATCAAGACCGGGAGTGTCTCCGGAGCGTTTTGAGATCTTTGGCGGTTTTACATTTGGGTATGCTATGATCTATAGTGTGCTGATGTATCGGAATTACGCAAGTATCTGTGCTGTATTCATGGCCGTTATGACCGTTTTGTTTATGAGCTTCAGTATCATGCGTCATGAGAAGAATCTGCCGTTAAATGGCGGAGAGCAGTTATCATTTGGTAAGCTGTTTGGAAGGCAGGCAAAGCTGATTCCATATTATGTTGGTATCCTTCTTCTCGGAATCTCAGTGTGCAGGACCGATGATTCATTTTTGATCGTTTTGGATCATCTTTGCATTTTATTCCTTGTGTGTGCAGGACTTCTCCGGTATTTTGATGATCTTAAAAACATGGGATTTATCGAATATGGTCTTACGGTTATCGAGAAGATGGCAGAGCCGTTTACCTGTTTTGACCGTTTTTTCTCAGACTACAGACAATATAACAGAGAACATGAAAATGCAAGAAAACGTGCAAAATTTGTCTATATTCTGATCGGTGTTGTCGTTGCGATTCCATTGCTGTTCGTAATGATCAGCCTGCTTTCCAGTGCAGATCAGATTTTTGGAGATGCAGTTGAAACATTACTTGGAAATATTTTCCTGTCATGGGATGCAATCTGGTTTCTGGTATTTGCATTTGCGGCATTATTATTTACATATGGTATCATCGTGTCAGCACCATTTGGAAGCAGACATCACAGACAGACAAAAGCAGGAACACATGAACCGATCATTGCGATTACGGCAATGGGACTGCTTACACTGGTATATCTGTTATTCTCAGTGATCCAGATCCTTTATCTGTTTACAAATAATATGTCATTACCAGATGATATGACTTATGCGGAATATGCCAGACAGGGATTCTTCCAGCTTATGTTCGTATCGGTGCTGAACGTGATACTGGTATTGATCTGTCATACAATTTTCAGTAAAAGTACGGTGCTTAATATCGTACTGACTATTATGTCGGCATGTACCTATGTGATGATCGCATCTTCGGCACTTCGTATGACAATGTATATCAAAGCATATGATCTTACTTATATGAGGATTCTGGTATTTGCCGCTCTGGCAGTGCTTGCTGTGGTACTTGCAGGAGTGATCGTCAGAATCTATACTGATCGTTTTCCGCTGGTGCGTTATTCGATGTTTGTGATCGTTACTGTATATATCATCGTATCGTTCCTCCGTCCGGCTTATCTGGTTGCCAGATATAATCTGGAAAATCAGGATCCAAAGGAAGTGGATTTCCGGTATGTGACATCACTCGGTGCAGACGGAGCGGAAGAAGTATATGAGTTCATTGTAGATAACTATATGACGGGACAGGATGATGATTACTACGAGTACAATAACTACTACGAGTACGATAACTACCAATACGACGATTATTATAACAAATATAATAATTATAAGGATATCAAGGGCTTCTCGTATGACAGAATGGAATGGTATTTTAATAGCATCCGGGATACCTATAAAGAAAAAGGTGCGATCCGTGGATTTAACTTCTCAAGGAACAAGGCAGAGAAGTATGCAAAACGTTTCTTTAAATGGTACGGGAAAGAAGAATAAAGTGCGTTAAATTAAGATTAAAATACGTTGCACCTATTGTAAAAAAATAGAAAATAGTATAAGATAAAACTAAATTTGGGGCATACAGATGAGAGGTCAGAATGCCACCGGATGAAAGATATTTTTTATGGAGGTAGTAGAAAAAATGAAAAAAGCAACAAAGAGAGTATTAGCTGCATTTTTAGCTCTTGCAATGGTATTCACATTATTAGCAGTACCGGCAACAAGCATGAAGGATGTAAGCGCTGCAACAAGCAAAAAGGTTTATTTTTATCCAAGTAACGGAGTTGTTACTTACAAGCCTGGGGATCAGTATTCTTCGTATTACACTATAATTTCAATTATAGGATGTTCTAAAAAGTCAGAGATCAAAAAATTAAAAAGCACGAACAAGGATATTCGTGTAGAAGCAAAAGATGGATATGTTAAAGCATATTTTGGCAAGAAGGCAGCAACAACAACAATCTCCTGTACAGCAAAGGGAGTAAAGATCAAGACAAAGCTTACGGTAAAGAAGTATACGAATCCGGTAAAGACGTTCAAGATTGGCAGCAAGAATTACGCATCCAAATATGCAAAGAATGATGATTACAGACTGAATAAGAAAGTATCTAAAAAGCAGTTATCGATCAAAGCTAACGCAGGATGGAAGATTCGAAGCGTATATGTTGTAAATGGGTCAACAAGAAAATCTTATACATGGCTCGACAAAACAAGTTTTTCAAAAAAGATTACGTTATCCAAGGTAAATAATGCATATGTATATGTTGTGATGTATAATACAAAGACTGGTGCTGGTGAGACATTATATTATTATTATTCCAATAGAACATATTAATTTTTAAGAAAAGAAATAAGGAGAATCCTGAAAAAACAGGGTTCTCTTTTTAATTGGCTGCAACAGAATATATTGAGAACATTTATAAGGTGTGGTATACTTTACATAGCGATTTGATAAAATATATCATGTGGTTTTAAAAACCATATTTGCCATAAAATGGTAATGGAGGATGTTAAAATGAATGATTATGTTATATTGACAGATTCGTCCTGTGATCTGCCGGATGATATCGTGAAGAAATATCAACTGGAGATCTTACAACTAGATTTTATTATTGAGGGAGAAGGCAGTTTTCACAATGCACAGGCCGATATCAAAAATGTGTACGGTAAATTGCGCAATGGGGCAAATATCAAGACTTCTGCTGCTAATATTTCGCAGGCAACGAGAACAATAGAAAGAATCTTTAAACAGGGCAGTAATATTTTATATCTTGGATTTTCTTCAGGACTCAGTTCAACGTATCAGACGATATGTATGGCGGGCAGAGAGATGATGGAGGAATATCCGGAACGAAAGATGATCAGTGTCGATACCCTTGCGGCATCTATGGGACAGGGACTTCTGGTATATAAGGCATGTCAGGCAAGAGATGAAGGAAAAGGTCTGGAAGAAAATGCACAGTATATCGAAGATATAAAATTAAAACTGTGTCACTGGTTTACAGTAGATGATCTTTTCTTTTTAAAAAGAGGAGGCCGTATATCAGGTGTGACAGCAACGGTTGGCACGATGCTGTCGATCAAGCCAATCCTGCATGTGGACGACGAGGGACATCTGATCAATGTAAGTAAGGTCAGAGGACGGAAAGCAGCAATCACAGAGCTTGCAAACCGGATGGAGAAGCTGGCGGTACATCCGGAAGACCAGGATATTTTTATCAGTCATGGTGATTGTATAGAAGATGCAGAGAAACTTGCTTCTATTATTAAAGAGAGATTCGGAAATGACAGGATCACGATATCCTATGTCGGTCCGGTGATCGGAGCACATTCGGGTCCGGGAACACTGGCATTGTTCTTCCTTGGAGAACACAGATAAACAGCTTCTTACAGAATAAGGATAGACAGGTTAAAGGCAGATTAAATAAATAAAAAAATAATTGAGAATCATTCCTAATAACTATTGACATTTATCAAAAATTGTGTAAAATAGAATCATAGAAATTGATAACGTTTCTCAATAAGAATAATAATAAAAAAGCAAAGGAGATTTTAATTATGGCAAAGTTTGTATGTAGTGTATGTGGATATGTATATGAAGGAGAAGAAGCTCCTGCACAGTGCCCTGTATGTAAGGCACCTGCTGAGAAGTTTATCAAACAGGGTGATGATAAGACATGGGCATCTGAGCATGTTGTAGGTGTAGCACAGGGTGCACCGGAAGATATCATGGAAGATTTAAGAGCAAACTTCCAGGGCGAATGTTCAGAAGTTGGTATGTACCTTGCAATGGCTCGTGTAGCATTCAGAGAAGGCTATCCTGAGATTGGTAACTACTGGGAGAAAGCAGCTTATGAAGAAGCAGAGCATGCAGCTAAGTTTGCAGAGCTTCTTGGTGAAGTAGTTACAGATTCAACAAAGAAGAACCTTGAGATGAGAGTAGAAGCAGAGCATGGTGCAACTGCCGGTAAGACAGATCTTGCAAAACGTGCAAAAGCACTGAATCTGGATGCAATCCATGATACTGTTCATGAGATGGCAAGAGATGAGGCAAGACATGGAAAGGCATTTGAAGGTCTTTTAAAGAGATACTTCGGTTAATCATTCTATGAATGATCGTGCAGAATAGCACAGAACACTAATTAAGAAGTAAATATATAATACACTCTAATAAAAAATCCGGCTGACAGGAATTTCCCATCAGTCGGATTTTGAGTTAGTCTTTCAATTTAAAAGATGAAGTTCCATCGCCATCAAAGGTGTCAGGATCTAAGCCACTTGTGGCTGCTTCAGATGTATTGCTGTCTGAAAATGGAGTCGTTGGCTCCTGTGCGTTTGGATCGGCATAGCCTGAATTCATGCCGGTGTTCATATCAGGAGTTGTTGGATTGCCATATGCACCAGTATATGGTTCTGACTGGATATCCGGACCGTATACCGTGTTCTTGTGACGAATAATACCTAATATAATAAGCAGGATACCAAGACCGAAGGCTATAAGACCGATAATGATAGATGTACGACATCCCTCTTTTGTCATGATCTTAATATAGTATGGAAGCATATAAGAATCCAGTGTAGCTTTTTCTGTGGAGGTAAGAGTGATATCATAGGCAGATTCATACATATCGTAGATATAATTTCTCATATATCCCATAATCTCACTGTCTGATTTGCATAATTTGCCGATGTAGTGTAATGTACCCGGATCTGCACCTGACTGGGACCAGGTGTAATCGGATAAAGCTTCAAGCTCAGACTTTTTTGATTCAGCAATATTCAGTCCAATGTAGTATTCGTTGTCTTTAAGTGCACTTATCAGATAATACTGGTCTGTTGTTCTTTTGAATACATAATTTGTAGTTTCAACATTCTCACAGAAAGAATAAAAAGCATAGTCAACATCAATCTCTACATATTTGTCGGCATCCAGATCCTTTTCAGATGCAGTATTCAGATTGAGCAGATCCCCATTCAGTTTGCTGTAATCCCGGATTCCCTGAAAGGCAAATACGATACCGATGATTATCAATATAATGCCTGGGATCAGGAGATCGGAAAATTTCTTCGCCCTCTTATTTTTGTTAAACATATAATGTCCTCCCATTTTTGTTTTTGTGAGCAAAATTCTTCTTTTTGTAGTACAATAGAATACAAGTTACGCTCTTATGAAATTTTATCAAATCCGCCATTTTTCGACAATGTGAAATCTGCTGAAAAAAAGCAGCTATTATAAAGGTATGCGGGATGTCTGAATATTATTTTTTGGATAATTTGACCAGAGTAAATTATTTCAGAAAAACACGGGAGAAGAAATGGCAAGATGAAAGAACAGTAAGGTAAAAGAATAAAGAATGAGTCGAATGAACATATCAGAAAAGGATTTAGACAGAGATGCAGAAGAATAATTCAATAAATAAAGCAAAATCCACAAATGCAAATAAAGCTAAAACTTCAGGCGAATCAAGAACAACAAATAGAAAAGCAAATAAAAATACAGACAGATCGGCAAACAGTAAGTCCTCATCAGGAAAAAGAAAGCAGAATACAGCAGAAAGTAAAAAAAAGTTTCTTTATATAATTCCGGCTATCATATGGATGGTATTTATATTCTATATGTCAGGAAAGACCGGACAGGAATCCTCCGGACAGAGTGGGAAGATCAGTTTGTTTATAACTGATCTCTTGGAAAAGGTACGGCAGGATTCACCACAGGAGATGCAGAATCTACAGGATATTCTGGAGCTTGTTATAAGAAAGGCTGCACATATGACAGAATATGCGATCCTGTTCTTACTTTCATATCTGGCAACGGTGAAGATATCCATGAGCCAGAGCAGATTTTATAACAGAAGCATAGCTGTCTTAATTTCGTTATTATATGCATGTTCGGATGAGATGCATCAGTTATTGGTTCCGGGCAGGAGCGGAAAAATGATCGATGTCGGGATCGATATGGCAGGAGTGTTGATTGTTCTAATATGTATGATTCTGTCTAAGAATACGAAATGGAAGATCATTTGTGGAGTACTTTTGGGAGTGCTGTTGGTTGCAGCATTTGTCGCTCTGCTATTTGTCCCGTTTTGAAAAACTGACGCAGGACTTCGATCATTTCCGTGTGCAGCGGTTTACTTCATGCTGAAAAAATGATATATTAATGAATATATGTTATGCCAAAAGGAGCCGGAGAAATGACATTAGAGGAAGTTAGAAAGCAGATCGACGTGGTTGATAAGCAGATCAAGGTGCTGTTTAAGGAACGAATGATACTTGCAGATCAGGTCGCAAGGGTAAAGGCAGAATCAGAGGATGCTATATATAAGCCGGATCGGGAAGAAGCGATCATAACGAAGCTGACCGGGGATGTAGACGACAGCATCAAGAAAGAATATACGGCACTGATCAAGCGTATTATGGAGGTCAGCAGAAAGTATCAGTATGGGAGAACATTAGAACTTCGTAATTGTCTGGATGTATCGTTTGTGACGGAGGAACCGAAGGTAAAGAAGCTTGCCATGCTGAAGCATGAACTTTACATATGTCAGGGCTATTCCAGAGATCTGGTAAATACAGTCAGTGATTATGAACAGGTCATGGAGCTGATCCGGAAGGATGAAGCAGATGCCGGAATGGGTATATTTGAGGATATCAGCTATGGTGTGTCGGATTCGCTGCATGAGGCACTTACCATGAATGATTTCTATATTTACAGGTGCGATGAGGTATTGGACGAGGGACACCGGAAGAAGGTCGTTACATTCGGAAAACAACTGGTAGTTCTGCCGGAGCATAACCGGTTAAAGATCGTCTTTGTCTGTAAGAATAAGAGCGGAAGTCTGGCGAGTGTATTATCGATGATATCCGATTATGGCGTGAATCTGACCGAGATCCATTCGGTGCCGTTCCGCGGAGGAGAATGGAATTATCGATTTTATGTCGAGTTAAACGGAAACCTGCTTCAGAAAGAGATCCAGGCACTTGTATTCCAGTTGATAAATGAAACAGAGACATTTAAGATACTTGGAAGCTATTTTTGTGAACAATAAATTTTTATATATAAGGGAGAAAAGACATGATAGACAAATTAGTAAAAAAAATCAAAGAGACAAAGGCACCGATCGTTGTTGGACTGGATCCGATGCTTTCCTATGTGCCGGAATATATAAAGAAGACAGCATTTGATGAATATGGTGAGACTTTAGAGGGTGCTGCAGAAGCTATCTGGCAGTACAATAAAGGTATCGTAGATGCGGTTCATGATCTGATCCCTGCTGTTAAGCCACAGATCGCTATGTATGAGCAGTTTGGTATCGAGGGCTTAAAGGCATTTCAGAAGACGGTTGATTATTGTAAGTCAAAGGGTCTGGTTGTGATCGCAGATATTAAAAGAGGCGATATCGGATCAACATCTGCAGCATATGCAGTCGGACATCTTGGAAAGGTTGCGGTTGGAAGTAAGACATATTCCGCATTTGGTGAGGATTTTGCAACTGTAAATCCATATCTTGGTACCGATGGAATTAAGCCTTTTGTAGATGTATGTAAGGAAGAAAAGAAGGGGATCTTTGTACTGGTCAAGACATCAAATCCTTCATCCGGAGAATTCCAGGATCGTCTGGTCGATGGCAAGCCATTATATGAGCTGGTTGGCGCTATGGTTAATGAATGGGGCAAAGATACGATCGGTGAGAGCGGTTACAGCAGTGTCGGTGCTGTTGTAGGAGCAACGTATCCAGAGATGGGTAAGGTACTTCGTAAGATCATGCCGAAGTCATTTATCCTTGTTCCGGGTTACGGAGCACAGGGCGGTAAGGCTGCTGATCTGGTACATTATTTCAATGAAGATGGACTTGGTGCGATCGTAAATTCATCCAGAGGAATCATTGCAGCATACAAGCAGGAGAAATATGCTTCATTTGGCGAAGCAAATTATGCAGATGCTTCCCGTCAGGCTGTTGTTGATATGATTGAAGATATCAACAGCGTATTATAAATATCGGATTTATCAGAAAAATAGTATGCAGTACACGATGTGTGGTGATAGTGGAGGCGTACAGATCATATGCAAGAGATCACGGGAGGACATAGATACATGGGAAAAGTAAAGATAACAGCAGAGGTTGTGAGCCAGACCTGTATAGCAACAGATATATATAGTCTGATCCTGAAAGCAGGAGAGATTGCATCGCAGGCGGTTGCAGGTCAGTTTGTTTCTGTATATTCAAAGGATGGAAGCCGTATGCTTCCAAGACCAATCAGTTTATGTGGAATTGATAAAGAAGCAGGTACGCTTCGTCTGGTATATCGTATCGCAGGAAAGGGAACAAATGAGTTCTCAAAATTACAGGCAGGAGATACGGTTGATATTCTTGGTCCGCTTGGAAATGGCTTTATGAAGGAATCCGGAAAAGCAATTCTGATCGGTGGAGGAATCGGTATTCCACCGATGCTGCAGCTTGCAAAGGAGCTGGACTGTGAGAAGTCCATCGTACTTGGATACCGGGATGAGCTTTTCTTAAATGAAGAATTTGAACCATATGGTAGTGTGTATCTGTCTTCCGAAGATGGAGTGCATGGAACAAAGGGAAATGTAATAGATGCGATCAAAGCATGTGCGGTAACCGGTGATATCATATATGCCTGTGGCCCGACTCCGATGCTTCGGGGAATCAAACAGTATGCGGCAGAGCAGAATATCCGTTGTGAGATTTCATTGGAAGAAAAGATGGCATGTGGTGTAGGTGCCTGTCTTGCCTGTGTCTGTCAGACAAAGAATGTGGATGAGCATTCAAAGGTACACAATGCAAGGATCTGTGCAGATGGTCCTGTCTTTTATGCTGAGGAGGTGGAACTGTAATGAGTAAAGTAAATATGGCGGTAAACATCGCAGGAGTAGAATGGAAGAATCCAATTACAGTTGCATCCGGTACATTTGGTTCAGGTATGGAGTATTCGGAATTTGTCGATCTGAACCGTCTGGGAGCAGTTACGACAAAGGGTGTGGCAAATGTTCCGTGGCCGGGCAATCCGACACCCAGAATTGCAGAGACATATGGCGGAATGATGAATGCCATCGGACTTCAGAATCCGGGTATTGATACTTTTATAAAAAGAGATCTTCCGTTCCTTGCAAAATATGATACAAAAGTGATCGTAAATGTATGCGGAAAGTCAAAGGAAGATTATATAGATGTCGTAGAACGGCTGGCAGATACAGATATTGATATGCTTGAGATGAATGTATCCTGCCCGAATGTAAAAGAGGGAGGAATTGCATTTGGTCAGAAGCCGGAAGCTCTTTATGATATAACACAGGCAGTAAAGAAGGTTGCAAAGCAGCCGGTGATCATGAAGCTCAGTCCGAATGTTACAGATATTACTGAGATGGCAAGAGCTGCGGAAGCAGGCGGAGCAGATGCGCTGTCACTTATTAATACACTTACAGGCATGAAGATTGATGTTAAGCGTCGTACATTTGCTGTAAAGAATAAGACTGCCGGTGTATCAGGTCCCGCGATCCATCCGATCGCAGTACGGATGGTGTATCAGGTTGCAAATGCTGTCAAGCTTCCGATCATAGGCATGGGCGGTATCGCTACGACTGAGGATGCTCTCGAAATGATCATGGCCGGTGCATCGGCAATTGCAGTTGGCACAGCAAACTTCAATAATCCATATGCAACAATGGAGATTACAGATGGAATTGAGAAGTATCTGACCGAGAATCAGATTGATGATATAAATGAGTTGATTGGGTGTGTAAAATAAAAGATATTGGGTTATCTGCTTTATAGGATGTATTGGGGAGGCAGTTAGTTGGTTATGGAAAAACAATTTGAAGAAATTATATATTCCAGATATCAGACACGTATCAGAGATATGAAGATTCTAAAGGTAGATGAGGGATTTGAACAGATCCTTGGTTATTCTGCGGAAGATGTAGAGCGCTTACAGCTTCATGTAAAGGATATTATGCTGGATGAAGATTGGGAGGATTATACAAAGATCATCTATGCAAAGATGGCGAGCCGGGGAGAAGCATATCTGGGACATCGGTTAAAAAAGAAAAATGGTGAAATTATATATGTATTTTGTTTTGGGAGGGCATTTCAGTCGGAAGAAGGAGAAATGTGCGGGGAGATCCTTATTACAGATATAACAAATACCAAGAAGTTGTCGAAGCAGCTTGAAAATCTGACCGATATCAATTCTGAACTAAATATGGAATTAGCGGATAAGAACCGTATGCTGGAGTCTATTCTCAATAATCTGGCGGGCGGTGTCGGAGTATTTGATATCGGAAATAAGAAGATCACAGTAGAATATATCAGTGAGAGCTTTTATAAGATGTTCGACCTGAAAAAAGGTCAGCTTGGTACAGAAGGAAATGAATATATCAATCTGGCATTTGAAGAAGATCGGAAAGAACTGAAACGACAGATTAAGGAGACCTTGTTGTCAAATAAGATGACAATTGGTGAATATCGCTTTATTAATAAAAATAATCCGGAATCATATTATTGGGTGCAGGTATGCCTGTCGCTTCTTGCGGCAAGAAAAAGCGTTTTTTCTATATGCGCTGTCTGTGTAGATATTACAGATAAAAAGAAAGAAGAACTGGAAAAGAGTGCACAGACTGAGATGCTGAAGTTAGTGGCGCAGGGAAGTGATGAACTCTTGTTTTCCTATACGGTAGAAGATGACAGCATGCATATATCTAAGTATATGGATGGCACAACCATAACTGTTTTTGATGATAAAGATTTTATTGCAAATCTTGCTCAGTGTCAGTTGATCTACTCGGAAGATAAAAAAGAGGTATCAGATGTATTGGCTAAACTTACAGCTGTTAAGGATACCGAAACCGTTGAAATCAGGGTTGATTTTATCGGTAACGGTGTGTATCTCTGGCATCGTGCAATGCTTGTCAGTGTTGTTGATACAAACGGTGTGGTAAAAAAGATTGTAGGTAAGTTGTATTCGATTCATGAGGAGAAGCTGCAGAGTCAGGAATTGATTCTACGTGCGGAACGTGATTCTCTTACAGGGGTTTATAATCATAGCACTTTTGTGTCTAAAGTATCCAGGTTCCTTGCGGAATTTGATGAGACGCTGTGTGCACTCTATATGATCGATCTGGATGATTTTAAATTAGTAAATGATGCACTGGGACATTATGCGGGGGATGATTTGTTGTGTGACACAGCAGTTGTTCTGGAAAGTGTTGTAAATACATATGGTGGATTTAGTGGTCGTCTCGGCGGAGATGAATTTTCTATGTTTATTCCGGATGTAGTCGATGAAGATACGGCATACATGATTGCGAAGACACTTAATAAAGGAATTCGTGCGATTAAATGTAAGGCGGAGCACTCGGCATCGATCGGTATTGCAGTTGATACTATATCAAAGTCGTTGAAATTCGATTCTTTATATTATAAAGCGGATCAGGCGTTATATTATTCCAAACGGCAGGGCAAAGACCGCTGTATGCTTTTTTGTGAGAAGATGGATGAAGCTAAACCGGTATTAAATTCTAAGTTCAGCAGTTATTCGGATGAAGAGGATTATCTGTTGGATGATATCTCAGATGTTGTATATGTAACGGAGATGAATTCTTATAAGCTGCAATATATGAATAAGGCAGCGAAGCTTGGTGTTGGTCTGGATGAAGACGATACTTCTTATATTGACAAGCATTGTTATAAGGTGCTTCAGGGTATGGATCTTCCGTGCAGCTTCTGTACGAATAAGCTGTTATCAACGGAGAAGAGTTTTATCTCGCATCATAAGAATCTCAATAACGGAAAAGAATATGTTTTAAAAGACAGGATTGTAAACTGGCATGGAAGAAAGTGTCGTATGGAGATGGCTGTTGATATTTCTGATGCCGATAAAGTAACACAGGTTCTTTCTAACCGTTATGATATTGAGGACGCGTTGGTATCCAGTATTACACAGATTTCTACAGGAGGAGAGCATTCCTTAAATTACAGCAAACTGTTAGAAACACTTGGAGAATATTATGGCGCAAAACATGCTTGTCTGGTGGAATGTGATTCCAATAAGTTATATGAATATCATGAATGGAAATCAGCAAATAGTAATTCGTTTGGGAAAAAACTGGAGATCTTTTATAAAGAAACTGTCCGGAAGGAATTGCAGAGTATATCGAGCAAAAAAGGTGCACTGATTATTAATCATATTCCGGACTACCCATACAAAACTTCGGATCTGTATTCGTTTTTTTTGGAAAACAGGATATGGTCAATGTATTCTGTCCCTATCAAAGACAATAAGTCTGAGATTATTGGAAGGATCATTATCTTTAATCCGCAGCTTCACAGTGGCGACCTGAAGCTTATGAATCTTTTGTCCTTGTATATTGGAAATGATATTGTCAGCCGAGCACTTGCAGAAGAACGAAATTATGAAGTAACGCATGATCGTATAACGGGAGCATATAATCGTATCTGCTATATGGATTACATAAACCGCAGACAGAATCTGGAATCAGTGGGTATAGTGATTATTGATATCAATGAAGTGCGTAACATATTTGATGAATTTGGACAGTCCTTTGTTGATAATCTGATGATCGATTATTACCGACTGTTAGATAAGGTATTTCCGAAATCCTGTATTTATCGGATTGGAGATGATGATTTTGCTGTAATTTGTGAGAATATTTCACAGTGTGATTTTCTGGATCAGGTTCGTGCATTGAAAGGTCAGCTTAAGATTGGCGATTTTACGGCATGTATCGGATATGTATGGGATGATTATGAGAAAGATATCAAGCGGATGGAAAACCATGCGTATGATATGCTCTATATGGAGAAACAGAAGTGGTACGATCAGAAGGATGAACATTCTTATAAATGGAGTACATTAACGAGAGAGCTTGTAAAAAAAGACATTGAAGACGGAATGTTCTTTGTGTATTTACAGCCGAAGGTGGACTATTCGAATGATCGTTGTTATGGTGCAGAAGCACTGGTGAGATATGCCAAACCGGATAACCTCGCAAATGTGATCGATCGTCTGGAAAAAAGCAGAAATATAAAGTATATGGATCTCTTTGTGCTTGAAAATGTATGTAAAATGCTTATACGTTGGAAAAAAGAAGGGTATAATCTGATCCCAATCTCCTGTAATTTTTCCAGAATATCTCTGTTGGAAGAAGATATGCCGGAGCGTATCAATTCGATTGTTGAATCTTATGGAGTTCCAAAGGATATGATCGAGATCGAGATTACAGAGTCTGTTGGTGAGATGGAACATGAGATGGTTACCAGAATTGCAAATAAACTGCATACTGCAGGTTTCAGGATTGCCATGGATGACTTTGGAACAAAATATTCCAATGTATCGATTCTTTCTTCTATGAAGTTTGATGTGATCAAGCTGGATCGGAGTATGGTTTATAATATAGACAAGAATATAGCCAGCAGAACGATTCTAAGACATCTGGTTGAGATGTGCACAGATCTTGGAGTGGAATGTATAGCGGAAGGAGTAGAGACCAAGGAACAGGCAGAATACCTGAAGGAAATGGGATGCAACCATATTCAGGGCTATCTGTATAGTAAGCCTGTGAATATCGAATCCTTCGAACAGGTCTATATGAAGCGTGATGAATAAATAAAAAACTCCCTACAGTGATATCGACTGTAGGGAGTTTTTTATTTTTTCTTCCGGATATGAACTTCAGGGATGGCGACATCATAGGAGATGTTCGCTTCCTCCTTGGAAGATTCTGTATGTACAGGATTCGAAGTGTCAGCATCACTCGAATCCGAGTCTGACTGCGTATGAATTTCAGGGATTGCGAGATTGTCGTAAGTCAGATTATAATCTTTTTTCTTATCTTTTCTATGTCCGAACATGAGAATATCCTCCTTTTATAACAGGTTGATGAAGAATGTAATAACAAGGCTGTTGATAAAGTCTGCAAATAAACTGCCAACAAGCGGAATCAGGAGATAGGCTTTTACGGATGGCGAATATTTATCACAGATTGCCTGCATATTTGCCATGGCATTTGGTGTTGCCCCCATTCCAAAACCACAGGTTCCGGCAACCAGAACAGCAGCATCGTAGTCACGTCCCATGATGTTGAATTCAACAAAGTATGTGAACAGACAGATCAGAATAACCTGACTGGTCAGCAGGATAAATAATGGAAGAGCGAGAGATGCAAGCTGCCATAGTTTTAATGTGATCATTGCAATACCGAGGAACAGGGAGAGAGCAATACCGCCAAGGTCGTTGATCTCACCCATATGAATCGTGAACTTACCGGAATATTCACCGATATTTCGAATCAGTGCGGCTGCGATCATAGCACCGATGTAGATTGGAAAAGTTAACCCGGTTTTTGTCAGTAACCATGAGAATATCGTTCCGAGTCCTATTGCAAGGATCAATTGAAAAACAGCAGCTGCATACATATTTGTATGACGTTCATGTTTCTTTTCTTCTTCGATCAAAAGACTGTCATCTTCAGGCACAACCGTTTCTAACAGATTCTTCTTCTCAATCAGTCGTTTTCCGAGTGGACCGCCGATCAGACTTCCGGCAATCAAACCAAAGGTTGCAGCTGCAGTACAGATTGTGGTTGCACCGGATATGTCAAAGTCTTCCAGAACCGGACCGAAGGCACCTGCGGTTCCGTGTCCGCCGACCATTGGGATTGATCCGGTACACATACCAATCAGAGGGTCAAGTCCAAGGATCCTGGACATGCCGACAGCGAGTAGGTTTTGAAGTACGATCAGAGCAATAACAAGTCCCAGAAAGACCGCCAGTGATTTGCCACCGCTCTTTAAGACCTTCAGATTTGCCTGAAAACCTACAGAGGTAAAGAAGAATACCATACAGACTTCCCGTAGGGTATCATCAAAGGAAAATTCTGCCAATCCCGTACTGTAACAGATGCAGGTGAAAATTGCAAATAAGAGTCCGCCTATAACAGGAGAAGGTATACAGAATTTTTCCAGAAAGAAGATTCTTTTTTTCAAAAATGTTCCAAGCATCAACACAAGGACGGCAATCGCAAGTGTCTGATACATATCTAATTGAATTTTCATAATTACCCTTTCTTATGTTCAGAAATTATCGTACATCAACGGTAATCCCTTTTTCTTTGTAGTAAGCAGCAGCCCCTTTGTGAAATGGGATCGTGATGCCCTTTGTTGCTGCCTGTTCATTTAACTGCATATCGATCGAAAGTGAATATTGCAGATCATTTGCATGTTCAAACAGCAGCCTCGTAAGATCTTCTACAGTATCCTTCGATAAGTCGTTATCTGCAAGCATGACAGCCTGCACGCAGACCGTTGATACATCCTCGGTCTGACCGGAATAGGTATTTGCGGGAATGGTAAAATCGGAGTAATACGAATAAGCAGACAAAAGCTTATTTTTACAACTGTCGTTAAGTCCAATCAAACGGATATCACAGGTTCTTGTCAGCTCTTCAATGACCGTGGTCTGAATGCCTGCTGTAACAAAGAAAGCATCAATTTCACCGGAAACCAGGCTTTCGGCAGCATCGATATAGTCAAGGTTTGTGGTTTTGACCAGATCGTTATTCAGACCGGCAACCTCAAGGATCTGTTTTGCATTTCGTTCCGTACCGGAATCGGATGCTCCGATGCTTATGGTTTTTCCGGTCAGGTCATCGAGAGACTTGATGTTTGAATCTTTTTTTACAATGATCTGGCAGGCTTCCGGATACAGAGAGGCGATAGCGGAATATCCACTGATCGATTTCCCCGCAAATGTGCCTGTGCCGTTTACTGCGTCGTCAATCATATCATTTTGTGCAATACAGAGATCAATGTAACCGTCGGCAAGCAGTCGTAGATTTGCCGCAGATCCGGCAGTCTTCTTTACTTCAATGCTGTAATCAGGGGCATCGTTGTTGACCAGACCGGCATAAGCATTTGCAAAGGTATAATAGATACCGCCGATATCTGCCGCACCGAATCGGATGGCGTCTTTTTTGCTGCTGCATCCTGTTCCGATAGTGGAAATAAGCAGGATCAGACAGAGAAAAAGTGCTGTTTTTTTCTTCATATTGATAAAATTTCCTTTCTAATGTATATATTTTTTCGTAAATATGGTAATATAGGACGGAATTGTTCTAAAGGTATGTCGAAAAATATAGACCTTTGGCTATTGTACAACAATTAGATACAAAATGGAACAGAAAAAATTAACCATTTGTGTTTCGAAACCATTTGTGCTAGAATGAGTTCGAAATGCCTAACTAAAGGGTACATAAATGGTCTGAAATCAAGGAGGAATGAAAGAAAAATGGAACAGTACAAACAGGAATTCATTGAATTTATGATCGATTGTAATGTATTAAAATTTGGAGATTTTACAACAAAGAGTGGAAGAAAAACACCTTTCTTTGTAAATACCGGATTTTACAGAACAGGGGCACAGTTAAAGAGACTGGGTGAGTTCTATGCGGAAGCAATCAACAGTGCGTTTGGTCTTGATTTTGATGTATTGTTTGGACCTGCATACAAGGGAATTCCGCTTTCAGTAGCAACTACCATGTCAATTGCAGAAATGTATGATGAAGACATCAAATATTGCTCAAACAGAAAAGAGATCAAGGATCACGGAGATAAGGGGATCTTACTCGGAAGCCCGATCTCAGATGGTGATAAGGTTGTTATCATTGAAGATGTAACAACAGCCGGAACATCAATCCAGGAGACTATGCCGATCATTAAGGCACAGGGAGATGTAGATGTTATGGGACTCGTTGTTTCTGTTGACCGTATGGAGCGTGGACAGGGCAAGAAGAGTGCACTGACAGAGATTCAGGAAGAATACGGTATCCAGACAACTGCTATTGTTACAATGGCAGAGGTTGTAGAGCATTTATATAATAAAGAATATAAGGGAAAAGTCATAATCGATGATAAGTTAAAGGCTGCGATCGATGCTTATTATGACATTTATGGCGTAAAGTAGAAACGGTTGGTAGAAAAATGAAACTAGGAAGAAATGATATCTGCTGGTGCGGAAGTGGAAAGAAATACAAATCCTGCCATTTGAACATCGACAGCAAACTGGAAGAAATGAAGCTAAAGGGATATAAGATCCCGACGAGAAGAATGATGCGTTCACCGGAACAGATCGAAGGAATCCGTGTGGCATCCAAGGTAAATACAGAGGTGCTTGATTTCATCACTCCATTTGTAAAAGAAGGAGTATCTACAGGTGAGCTTGATCGAAGAATCTATGAATATACGAAATCAATCAATGCAATACCTGCCTGCCTTGGATATGAAGGATATCCGAAGAGTGTCTGTATATCGATCAACGATGTTGTCTGTCATGGTATCCCGGATGAGAAAACAATCCTGAAAAATGGAGATATTGTCAACATTGACTGTACAACGAAATATAATGGATATTTTGGCGATTCATCCCGTATGTTCATGATCGGAGATGTTGATCCGGTCTGGAAGAAACTGGTAGAGGATACAAAGAAAGCACTGGATCTTGGAGTAGAAGTATGTAAGCCATATTCGACGATCGGTGATATCGGATATGCGATCAATACATTTGCCAAAGAGCAGGGCTATTCTGTCGTCCGTGAGATCGGCGGACATGGTGTGGGACTTGATATCCATGAAGATCCGTATGTCAGCCATATCGGACAGCCGGGCAAGGATTATGTGATTGCTCCAAGCATGACATTTACGATTGAGCCAATGATCAATCTTGGTGTGCCTGACGTATGGCAGGATGCTGACGATGGCTGGACAATCCGTACAGATGATGGCAAGCCATCTGCCCAGTGGGAATACACCCTTCTTATGACCGAGCACGGCAGCGCCTACGGGGGATTCGTTGGAGATCTTGCCCTGCGCGCTGTCGGCCTCGGCGCCACCGACGATGGTGAAGACGCGCTCGCGGCCATCGTCGTCAGTCAGCGTGACCGTCGAGCCGATGACGACACGATTGCCCTTCTTGGGGGTGTCGACGACCTGGGCATTCGCGAGAACGTCATTGATCTCGGCGATGCGCTGCTCGAGGATGGCCTGCTCGTTCTTGGCATCGTCATACTCGGAATTCTCGGAGATGTCGCCGAACTCGCGCGCGATGCGGATGCGCTCGCCAACCTCGTCGCGCTTGTCGGTCTCGAGATAGCGCAGCTCCTCTTCGAGCTTTGCCTTGCCATCTGCGGTCAGAACCACATCGTTTGCGTTGTTCGCCATAATGCCTTGCTCCCTTTATCTCTGCATGCCCGGGTCACTAAGCCGCGCATGCGTCTTCTTATCAGTCTCGCGCTACTCGGCCTTCTTGGCGGGGGCTTCGTCTGTCTCTACGACGATGTCGCCGTCCACTACCTTGTCCTCGAGGGCCTCATCGCGCTTTTCCTCGGCCTCTGCCGCAGGCTCGCTCTCGGACTCGACCGTCTTCTCGGACTCGTCATCCTTCTTTTTGCCGTCCATGCCGTCACGCAGGCTCTTGAACGTCCTGCCGATGGCATTACCCAACTTGGGAAGGTTCTTGGGACCGAAGATCAGCAAAACCACAATCAGAATGATGATTAGCTCAGGAACGCCAATACCTCCCAGAAAGGGAATCCTCATCATATCCTCCAAAGCCTTGTATGCGTGCACCGCCCGTGCGGCGAGTGCAAGACTATCACGTATCGCACCATAATAAAACAAAGGGGCTTCCGACAAATGCAGAAACCCCTTGCTGGCAATCTGGTCGGGATGACTGGATTTGAACCAGCGACCTCTCACTCCCGAAGCGAGCGCTCTACCAAGCTGAGCCACATCCCGAATGCGCGGTGATAGATTCTAGCAGATTATGAAGAAGCTGCAGCAGTTTTTTGCATGGAGCGTAAATAGTCGCTCTCGCGACATCGAGACTTGGGGCTCATGACTGCTCATCGAAAAGGGAAAGCGCCTCCCCAGCAGTTAGCTTGGGGACAAACGAACTGCGAAACGCCTTCTTATCATAGCTAATTATCGCATCGACTTGCAGAGCCTCCGCTGTGCCGCGAATCAGACCGTCCTCGTAGTCGGGTTCGTTCGAATCGAGCGCCTCGAAAACCAGTGGCCCCGTCAGGTCAACCAGATCGAACGCCTCGGCAATGTCACGGATTGACGCGCGCGCATCCTCTTCGCTCATGTAGTGAGAATGGAGCGCATAGTAAATCTCGTTAAGCGAGGAAGAGAGGGCGTAGCACGAAGCGTCGCTCTGGAATGCCTCTTGGAGCAATTGCGACACATCATCACGAAAAGGTGATGCGGGATACACCCAATACAGAAGCGCGTTGGCGTCAAAGAGCAGTGATTTCACGAGCCGCCCGCTCCTTTCCCGCACGTAAAAGATCATCCGCCGTTTTGCCTTCTGGCCATTCGACATGCGCCTTGCGAGAGACAATACGCCTCTCGGCCTCCTGAAGCCGCGTCAGGCGATCGATCGAATCATCGTAGACGGCGGTGATGACAACGACACCTTTCCTGGGCGAATCAACGCGCAGGGGCACGTCTGGCTCGATACATGCTTCTTGGCGCAAGGCTTTGGGAAGCAGCACGGCCATGCTGTTGCCGACCTTTGTAAGCGTAGTCGCTGTCATAATGCCTCCAATCGAAGAGATATTATAACATGTTATAACTCGATGGATAACTATTGACACGTCGCGACACAAAACGTGGAGCCGCTTCTTTTCAACCTTCCTGCATTCGTTTATCTCTTGAATAGTAGAGCAAGACGTAGAGGGGGCGAAAACCAGTTTCACCCCCTCTTTCCAACCGCAAGCTGACTTTTCAGCTTATTTCTTGGCGTTAGGCACCCATGCCCCATTGATCCCAACGTAGTAGCGTTCGTTATCAACCCATGAGCTCGTAGCCATGACACCGTCATTGCCAACCCAGTAGTTGCCAATCCACCTGCTCTTTTGCATGGCACCAGAACCTGCCAGGTAATACCATTTTCCGTCGACATGCACCCAACCAGTTAGCATGACGCCCGATGAGCTCGAGTAATATGTCGAGCCATTCGCATCATAGAAGCCCGTCTTCATCGCGCCGTCAGAAGGGTCGAGGTAGTACCAAGCTCCGCTATGAATCCAGCCCTTCGCCATCGCGCCCGAGCCATGGTAGTAGTACCAGATGTTTCCCTCCTTGTTCCAACCGGTCTTCATGGCACCAGATGCGGCCAGGAAGTAGGTCGCTCCGCCAATCGTCTTCTTGCCGGTCTGCATCGCACCGGAAGACGGGTCGAGGTAGTACCAGGCACCGTCCTTGAGCCATCCTTTCGCCATTGCGCCCGAGCCATGGTGGAAATACCAAGTGTTGCCCTCCTGAATCCAGCCTGTCCTCATCCAGCCGGCAGAGTCAAAGCGATAGGTTGCACCGTCAATGGTCTTGGCACAGCTTTTGGGATAGCTGCCGTCCGAGTACCGATACCACCAAAGCGAGCCGCTTTTCACCCATTTGCCCGTGGTGGATGCTGGCTGAGTCGTTTGTTCCGAACCTGACGATTGATTCGAGCCATCTGTCTTCACTTCGTGTTTATGGCCAACTGATATAGTGAGATCACAGTTATCGCTGAGGTAAAACCATGTTGTGAGATACGCGCTATTGCTTGTCTTGCCGTCGAAAGCGTGAGTTTTTCCCGTGCTGTCTGTCATGGTGAAATAGACAGGTACGTTTTCTCTATCCTCTGGGCAGACTATTTCTCCAACGATAAGATTCCCCTTTTTATAGTTTTTCCCTCCATCAATTCTTAAAGTCGAACAAAGTTCCCCGCTGGAACATCCGGGAAAAGCGTTTGTAATCACTTTTACATCGACGGATTTCTTATCGACTCCCTGCAGATACGCTACTTCCTCGTCATAGTTGCCGAACTGTTTATAGGGTTTATCGATATAACAAAACCGAATCTCGTATTGTTTCCCAGCTCTGTCATATAGAGGAACCATTTTCATTTGATCAAGAAGGCTCCCACCAGCACCAACGCCACCATTTATACCTCCTCCGGCATCTGCCCAGGCAAGCGCAGAACCGCAGGTCATCGTCATAACAAGCGCCAAGACGATAGCCGTAATCTTGAATCTCACAATACGCATCGATCTCTCCTTTCGGGTTTAAGATTTTGTATGCATCTCGAAGCTGCTGCAAAAGCCAGCTCCTTAAGAAACGTGACATGCACTCCTTTCGCATAGAGTCTGCTTATTTCGTGACGTTGTTGTTTTGTCGCGAATTGTTTCTGATTTCATACATTCAAAATACCACAGTCAATAGCATGCGCTTATGCAGAAGACTGATATAAGAAACAAAATCGGTTTGCGTATCAAGGAGCTTCGTAAGCAGCATGGGCTTACGCAAGATAGGTTTGCCCTGATGACTGGGATTAATCGCAGCTACCTTGCTGACATAGAAAAAGGTAATCGTAACTTCGGTTTCGATACGCTTGAGAAAATCGTCAATGGTTTCGGAATCTCGTATTCGGAGTTCTTCCGGGGGATATAAATCACATAGTATGAACACGCCGTTCAGGCATCAAGAAGACTCCCAATTCTACCCATCCCCGCCATGCGACCCCGCTGTTCAAAGACTCCGCCAAGTCAAAGACCACGACAGCTTCTGCCATCATGCCACTTGGCGCCATCTCCATCTCCTATTCCAGCGCCTCGTACACCATGCGCGAAATCTCCTCCATGAGGGAGTTCGCCTTTGCCTCATCCAGGCTCGTCAGCACCACGATGACATAGGGGCTCTCGCCGTAGACGATGCCCCCGTCATGGCGTACCGAATCCAACGCCCCCGTCTTATGCCCGAAGCGTACGCTAGACGGAAGCCCTGCAGCCAGGCCTTCCGAATCGGCCTGCTCCAGCAGGCAGGACTCGGCTG
>OGPT01001398.1_pt1 | contig 22202 bp, 22 predicted proteins | sample 1552951 | NCBI WGS metagenome assembly OGPT01 (sample SAMEA2580224, study PRJEB22360) | human gut metagenome | biome: human gut; feature: human-associated habitat; material: faeces | place: Denmark | collected 2008/2010
CGGACTGCTGGCCTACTTCATTTCGGAGCATGATCCCATTTGGGGCTGGGTGATTGGGCTGAATGAGATGTTCAAAATCGTCGAGCGTGAAGATGATATTATCGCCAATGAAGAAAAAGTGTTTGATGGTTTTCTACGAACAATCAATACCGAGATTCTTGGCGCAGATTTAATAGATGTAGGCTTGATACTTAGAGCATTGACAGTCGAAACCCTTTTTGTTAAGATAAAAGTGCACCTGACAAAAAGGTTTTTTATCCTGACTGAAAGGAGCTTCGCTTGTAATGTGTTTAGCTGCACCTTTTAGTTAGGTGCAGCTATTTTTGTGAAAGGATGTTGAAAATGCAGACAAGAGTTGCCGTAATGGCTGTCATAGTTGAAGACGACGACGCCGCCGAGAAGTTGAATGCGGTTCTCCACCATTATGGAGAGCATATTATCGGGAGGATGGGTATTCCCTATCGTGCGAGGGGAATCAATATCATCTCCATTGCAATAGACGCGCCACAGGATGAAATCTCCTCACTTGCAGGAAAACTTGGAAATATTCACGGCATCAGCGTTAAAACTGCATACTCTAAAGTCACAGATGAGGGCTGATACTGTTTCTTTGATCGACAAACTCGCACGAGAGCACCGCCTTAAAAAAAAGGAGTACCTTGCGCTGCTTGAAAATGCAAGCGTTGAGGAACACGTTCACGCAGCAACGCTTGCTGATAAGGAACGCAGAAGGATTTACGGTACGGAGGTTTTCATAAGAGGGCTGATAGAGGTAGGAAACATTTGCAGAAACAATTGCTATTATTGCGGGATCAGAGCATCAAACGGCAAATGTGTACGGTATACGCTCACCGATAAACAGATCCTTGCTTGCTGCAGGGAAGGACATGAAATAGGCTTCAGAAGCTTTGTTTTACAAGGCGGAGAGGGAGCTTTTCCTGTTGAACGGGTAATCCGCATCGTATCTGAAATACGCGGTGAATTTCCCGATTGTGCAATAACCCTTTCCCTTGGAGAGTACGAACGGGACGAATATGAAAAAATGTTCAATGCGGGCGCAAATCGTTACCTTCTGAGGCACGAGACGGCGGATGAAAAGCACTATGGTTTACTCCATCCGGGCGAGATGTCCTATAAACACCGTGTGCAGTGCCTTGAATCGCTTCGAGAGATTGGCTTTACCGTCGGCTGTGGTTTCATGGTGGGTTCACCATTCCAGACTCTTGAAAACATTTCTTCCGACCTAAAATTCATTGAGGAGTTTTCGCCGGAAATGTGCGGAATTGGACCATTCATTCCACAAAAAGATACGCCGTTCGGAGGCTTTCGTGCAGGCTCGGCAGATTTGACATGCTTCCTGCTGTCGTTGATCAGGCTGATAAAGCCGAACATTCTGCTTCCGGCAACAACGGCTCTTGGCTCAATCGAACCGGACGGAAGGCTGAAAGGAATCCTTGCAGGCGCAAATGTCGTCATGCCGAACCTGTCACCGGTCGAAGTTAGGAGCAAGTACATTTTGTACGACAATAAGCTCTCAACGGGTTCAGAATCTGCACAGAACCTTGAAGCGTTGAAAAGAAGCCTCGCCTCAATAGGCTTTTCCGTCGCCGAATCGAGAGGCGACATAAAAACATCTGACGGAAAGAACTGAGTCTGACCGAAAAGAAAGGAAACAATATGGCTATTTACAATCCCGAATCATTATCAGCGGAGGAATTCATCAATCATGACGAGATCCTCGAAACTCTCCAGTATGCGAAAGCCAACAAAAACAACATTGAGCTGATTGACAGCATACTTGAAAAAGCAAGGCCTAAACATTACGCCGATGGTAGAATCATGCATTGCCCGGGCTTGACGCACAGGGAGGCATCGGTGCTTCTCGCTTGCGATATCCCCGAAAAGATCGAGGAGATATACAAGCTTGCAAACGAAATCAAGCTTTCTTTTTACGGCAACCGCATAGTTATGTTTGCTCCGCTTTATCTTTCCAACTACTGCGTTAACGGTTGTGTCTACTGTCCGTACCACCTCAAGAACAAGAGCATTGCGAGGAAGAAGCTTACTCAACGGGAAATTCGGGATGAGGTCATTGCTCTTCAGGACATGGGACATAAACGCCTTGCAATAGAAGCGGGAGAAGATCCCGTGCATAATCCGATAGAATACATCCTCGAAAGCATTAAGACGATCTATTCCGTTCACCATAAGAATGGCGATATTCGCAGAGTGAATGTGAATATCGCGGCGACGACAGTTGAAAATTACCGAAAGCTGAAGGAGGCTGGGATCGGCACCTACATTCTCTTCCAGGAGACATACAACAAAGCCAGCTATCTTCAGCTTCATCCAACGGGACCTAAGCATGATTATGACTACCACACCGAGGCTATGGACCGCGCCATGGAGGGCGGCATAGACGATGTGGGGCTGGGCGTGCTTTTCGGGCTGGAGGGCTATCAGTACGAGTTTGCAGGCCTGCTGATGCACGCCGAGCACCTTGAGGCCGTTCACGGCGTCGGACCGCACACGATAAGCGTGCCGAGGATAAAGCGCGCCGACGACATCGACCCCGACTCGTTTGAAAACAGCCTGTCGGACGAGCTTTTTGCAAAAATAACCGCCTGCATACGCATCGCCGTGCCGTACACCGGCATGATAATATCCACCCGTGAGAGCGAGGCTGTGAGAGAAAAATTGCTCACGCTGGGTATCTCACAGATAAGCGGCGCTTCGCGCACCTCCGTCGGCGGCTATACCGAGGACGAACGCCCGCACGACAGCGAGCAGTTTGACGTGTCAGACCAGCGCACACTCGACGAGGTCGTCAGATGGCTGATGGAGCTTGAGCACATCCCGTCGTTCTGCACCGCCTGCTACCGCGAGGGCAGAACGGGCGACCGTTTCATGAGCCTGTGCAAATCAGGGCAGATACTCAACTGCTGCCACCCCAACGCGCTGATGACGCTTGCTGAATACCTTGTCGATTACGCAGCCCCCGAGACAAAAAGGCTCGGCTTCGACCTTATAGAAAGGGAGCTCGAAAAGATACCTAAGGAAAAGATCAGACGCATCGCAGCGGAAAATATCGAGAGAATCAAATCCTCGGACAAGAGAGATTTCAGATTTTAATGGAGGCGCGTCATGGATCTTAACTCTACTGTAAGCGCTCAAAGGCTCCATATAGGCTTTTTCGGAACCGTCAACAGCGGAAAATCGAGCCTTGTAAACGCTTTGACCGGTCAGAAGCTCTCCATCGTTTCCGATACGAGGGGAACAACGACAGACCCCGTGCAGAAGGCCATGGAGCTGCTGCCCTTAGGCCCTGTCGTCATCATAGACACCCCCGGCCTCGACGACGGGACGGAGCTTGGAAAGCTGCGTATCGAGCGAACGATGCAGATGCTGAGAAAAACCGATATTGCGGTTATTGTTACGGATGCTTCCGAAAAGGACGAGGAAACGGAAAGCTTCATTGAAATAGTCAAGGAGAAAGGTATACCGGTTATCTTTGTCAGAAACAAATGTGACCTTGACGACACAGATGCCGATGGCAGCGATGTGCTTTTTGTCAGCGCAAAAACGGGGAAAAACATTGATGAGCTAAAAAGGCGTATCGCCGCGAGCATACCGGCGGTAAGGGCGGAGAAAAGGATCGTTTCGGATCTTCTGAAAAAGGGCGATACCGTCATTCTCGTCACTCCGATAGACGAGTCCGCCCCGAAGGGAAGGCTGATACTTCCCCAGCAGCAGACGATACGCGACATTCTGGATATCGGGGGTATCTGCATGGTCGCTCAGCCGGACGAGCTCGCTTCTTCACTTGACCTGTTAAAGGAGCCGCCGAGGATGATTGTTTGCGACTCGCAGGTGTTTGGCTACGTCGATTCTGTTGTGCCGAAAGGCATCGCTTTGACTTCATTTTCAATTCTTTTCGCAAGGTACAGGGGGAATTTCGAACAACTCATTCGAGGGAGCGATGCGATCGATCGTCTTAAAGACGGCGACACCGTACTTATCAGCGAGGGCTGCACCCACCATCACCAGTGCGGGGATATCGGCACCGTCAAGCTGCCCGCCTGGCTGAAAAAATACACGGGCAAGGAGTTGAACTTCCGCTTCACCTCCGGCGGTGAATTCCCAAAGGATATTTCGGGGATTGCTCTGGTTGTTCATTGTGGCGGATGTATGCTTAACGCCCGCGAACTTTCGGGCAGGCTTGACAACTGTGAAATAGAGGGAGTCAGTGTTACGAACTACGGTATTGCCATAGCGAAGATGCACGGGATACTCGAAAGAGCTCTTTCGGTTTTCCATATCTGTCAAGTGTAAAGAAATCACTCATTGCCAAACTAAAAGAACAAGCGTGGAGCAATGTCTCACTTGTTCGTTATTTTTCTTGAAACCACCCAATATTGGCGATTTCGCCGCAGATACCTTTTGATAATGATCGCGAAGAAACCGCCGCAGATTCCCTGCGGCTATGTGTGCGGGCTTGTTCAGCTCCTTGTCGCCGGAGATTTCCGAAATGAGCTTCAAGGACTATGCTCTCCGTGGCTATGACGAAACCTCCGGCATTCTGGAGTCTGACTGGTACAATGCTCAGGTCGAGCTTCTGCGGCTCAGTTCCGAAACTTTGGGAAACGGTCTGATCCAGATCGAAGAGGGAGATTTTTCGCTGATGCGATGGTATGAGTACACCCTCACACTGGAGCCGGGGCAGACATTGAAAAACGCAGTGACAGCACCGCTGTATCCCGCCATTGATGCGGGCTATACACCGAGCCTCTATTCGTATACCTATCTGCTTTCCCCGGCAAAAACCTGGGCGCAGTTCGGAGAATTGGAAGTTGTGGTAAAAACGCCCTATTACATGACGGAAAGCGGTATTGACGGCTTTACAAAGACGGACGGTGGGTATGCGCTGACCCTGCCGGGTTTGCCAGGGGGCGAGCTGACCTTTACGCTTTCCGAATCTGAGAAGCCTCAGCCCCCGAAGTGGTCGAGCTTGTACATTATGCCGACAGAGTTTGTCATTGTACTGACGGCAGTACTTGCCGCCGTTGGCGCAGCCGTATTTCTGCTAAACCGCAGGAAGAAAAGAACAAAAATATAGAGAGAAAGGAAGGTGCGCCATGATGAAACGAAAGGTTTCCGCGATATGGGTGGTCGTTCTTGCGCTGATTGCCATTGCCGCATGTGCGTTTGCGGCGGTGACATATTATCGCTGCGAGAAGCAGCCGGAGCCACAATTCCCGGAGAACGAGCTGCTTCGCATTCTTGACGCGGGAAGCGATGCCGAGGGAGTAGGCTTTGAGGTTATGCGCATTGGCGGCGGGAGCGTGAATCTCCGGCTCGACCTGCGCTGGAAAAACGATTCCGGCAAGACGATTGGCAAGACGATTGCCTACGGGCAGGCGTTTGAGCTGTATCAAATGAAGGACGGTGGATGGCAAAAGGTCACGCCCGCACGGCAGGTTGATTATCCCGCCATCCAGTACAGCCTTCCCAGCGGCATGGATAACGAGCTCTCCTATGACCTGACGGCTCCGTATAACCTGATAGCCGGGGAACGATACCGCTTGCAGACGGAGTTCCGGTACGAGGAGGGCACGGAGTATTCCGAGCCGATGGCAAACTGGGTAGAGTTTGAAGTAAAAATGAATCTGCTGTATAAGGAGGCACAGCCCTCCGACCCAATCACCATACCGGAGCTTCAGGTGAATGCCATGTCTGGGGCAATGGGTGAAACAGATGAAATCACGGCATCCCCCTGCGCCTTCTACTGGCAGTCCCCGGAACCGAATGAGGATGGAACCATGAGCTCCATCATTGGATGCGGGCCTGCGATTGGCGAAGAGACTTCTCTGCCGGAGATCACGGCAGCCGCCGAGGGACTGATTTCCCACAGAAAGTCAAGCGAGATCCGGTTATATTTCGAGGTGCAGCCGGATACAGTGCGGATACAATGCGTCCCCCAAAACGGCGGCGAGGTTGAGACAATCACAGGCATTCTTCCGTATGACGGAGGATGTGCGTTCGATCTGAAAAGCGGCAGCTTTGTTTACCGTGTGATTGCAGAATGGGACGATGGCAACCGTGTGGAATATGGCTTCATCGGGAAGTGGTTGTGATTCCGCGGCAATCAGAATAAAGGACTGGCTATGATAAAGATACTATTGGTAGAAGACGATAAAATTATCGTTGCGAGCTTGAGCGAATATCTGAACAGCGAAGGTTATCTTGTGCGAAGTGTATCCGGGCAGGCAGAGGCCATGAAGCTGCTTGCGGAGGAAAAGGCGGATCTTGTGCTGCTGGATGTGTCTCTGGCGGAGGGCAATGGCTTCGCGGCGTGCAAAGCGATCAAGGCCGAGTTTGATGTCCCCGTTATTTTCCTTACCGCGTCAGGCGATGAGTTCAGCACCGTTACGGGCTTCGATCTGGGCGCCGACGATTACATTCCAAAGCCGTTTCGCCCACGAGAGCTTATCTCCCGCATCCGAAATGTGCTCCGACTCACCGGCAGCATGGGCAAAACGGTGAAGCTCGGTGATGTGGTGGTGGACACCGAAAAGGGCACGGCGGTGAAGAACAGCAGGGACCTGTTCCTCTCAGCACTGGAATACCGCCTGCTGCTGTTTTTCATCAACAATCGGGGAATCGTGCTTACCCGTGAGAGGCTTCTTGACGCCATCTGGGATGTTGCCGGCGAGTATGTCAATGACAATACGCTGACGGTGTACATCAAGCGGCTGCGGGAGAAGATTGAGGATGACCCCACCGACCCGAAGATCATTCTGACGGTTCGCGGGACAGGATATAAGGTGGACGCATGATCAAGCTGCTGAAAAACAAAGAGGTACGAAAGGCACTGCTGTGGCAGCTGCTGCTCTCCGCAGCCGCCTGCGCCGTCTGCTTTTTCTTCGACATTCGCGCCGGGCTGACAGCCGCAGGGCTTTCTCTGCTCCTCATGCTGGTCTTCTGCATCAGCACTTACAAGAGGTATCAGAGGATCTCCTCCCTTGCGGATGATATCAATCAGGTTCTGCACGGCGACAGTTCGATCGATTTTGACAGCTATTCGGAGGGCGAGCTGAGCATCCTCCACAGTGAGATCTATAAGATGACCATACGCCTGCGTGAGCAGCAGCAAACGCTGACAAGGGAAAAAGCGCACCTTGCCGATTCCATCGCGGACATCTCTCACCAGATCCGCACGCCCCTGACCTCTATCAATCTGCTGATTGGACTGCTGTCGGAGCCGAAGCTGACCGACGCGCGCAGGCAGCAGCTTATCCATGAGCTCTACGAGCTGCTCTCCCGCATTGACTGGCTGATCACCACACTTCTGAAGATCTCACGGCTGGACGCCGGCACGGTGCAGTTCAAGCAGGAGCAGGTCAGTCTGGAGGAGCTGCTCAAAAAGTCCTGTGTGACCCTGCTCATTCCCATGGAGCTGCGCGGGCAGGAGCTGCTCATCCATGCGGACGGGGCTTTCCGGGGAGATCTCTCGTGGACGAGCGAAGCCATCGGCAATATTGTGAAGAACTGCATGGAACACACCCCCGCGGGCGGCAGGATTGAGATCGACGCAGCCGAAAACGCCCTGTATTCCGAAATTATAATTAAGGACAACGGCACGGGCATTTCTCCGGAGGATCTGCCCCACATCTTTGAACGCTTCTATAAGGGCAAGGATTCCGACGGCAAAAGCTTTGGGATCGGGCTTGCACTGTCACGCATGATCATAACCGGTCAGGGAGGAACCGTAAAGGCAGAGAACCGAAAGCCCGCAGGAGCCATGTTCACCATCCGCTTTTATAAGGGAACCGTCTGAAGGTGCCTCCCGATAGCGGCAGATGTATTGTTCAAAGCGGCGTTTCATGGAAAAAGTCCTTTCCCGAGCCAAGCCGGGAAAGGACTTTCAACGCCGTACAAAGAAATCGGGCAGCAAAAAAGCGCCGTCAAAGCAGACCGAACCCATTTACTGGTTCAGTCTGACTTTGTACGGCGCTTGGCAGTCTCCTCAGAACGAATCTGATTCTCTCCGCTTGCTCGATTAAAAGTCGGTTTTTGTATTCAGTTTATCGTTTCTGCCTCGGTTTTCCTGAAAGCAGGCGGCAGACGGCCTGTTTAGCCTTTATCCTGCGGAAGCAGCCCAGATTGATGGGATACTCCGACTTGCATTTTCGGCAGTAGACCATTTTGTGTCCCGCTGCGTCGGAGAACACCTTCTCTACCAGGAAGCTGCAAAAGGGGCAGTGGATCTCCCGGAGGGTCAGCGCGGCGGATTGCCTGCGGGAATCGGACAGCCTGCGTGACACATCCGGCGAGAGCTTACGGGCAGCGCTTGCTTTTCTCATCCTATGCCACCGTCCTGTCCCAGCCCCATTTCCTCCGTGATGTACTCTGCCAGCGGGTGGTAACACAGACAGCCCAGCTCCCGCAGCCGAATGAGAAAGGCGGAGAAGGACACGCCCATGGCGTTTGCCATCTGTTTGATCAGGAGCTTGTCCGCCGTCCGCAGAACGCTGTCTCCGAAAACGGGGATACCTCCGGCGCAGCCATACATGGCAACTACATTGCGAACCATGAAGTGGGGCATCAGGAGGGCTGCGCCCATGCGGTCGACCTTCGTTTCCCGGAAGCTGAACAGGTTTTTGAAGTCCTCCTGCGTGTAGGCGCGCTCCCCATCAAACTCACGATGAAAGGCGGCGCTGGGAACCGCCCTGTCCATGATGTAGTGGGCGCACTCGTGGCTGATGGTGAAGCGCCGCCTGCCGCTTTCGTGCTCCTGCCGCAGACAGCGCTCGATCACGATAGTTCCTCTGGGATACACGCGCCGGACGACGGTTCCGTTCTCACAGACGCGCAGAGGGGTCACGCCGTCCGCAATGAAGCCGATCTTGTCGCTGTCCTCCTCGGCAAAGTTGCGGTACAACAGGGGCAGCTTCAGAAAGTCCGTGACAAACCCTTCGATGTCCACGCAGCAGGTGCGCTCCGCTTCCTTCCCAAGATATTGCCGAATCAGACCTTCGCCCAATTCGTCGAGTTCCTCATAGGAAAAAATCCTCATGTCTCACAAACACCTCCTACGGGGAGCGGTCAACATACCAGCGCTGACCCTCCCGATACAAATATCTTACCGCACGACCGATCTTGACGGTGTAGCGGACGCCTTCAAACTCATCGTGAGAAGCAGTGCAGGTATGAAGCGCCTTTGTCACCTCCCACTGTCTGCCGTCATGCCAGCGGATAAGAAGCGGGCGGATCACGCCGTCCGTATCCACCTCCGCGTTGACGGACACATATTTTTTCTGCATGGGCAATACCTCCGTCAAAGGGCTTTGATCACATGGGTGGCTACGCCCTGTACCCGAAGCCCGGACACATAGATATCCTCCATGTCTTTGTTCTCCGGGTGGAGGTAATAGCTCTGCCGGTCATCGTCATATAAGAGCCGCTTCAGCGTGTTCTTGTCCTCGTCGGTGAGGGCGACGACGATCTCCCCGACCTGGGCGGTGTGCTGCTGGCGGATGATAACCAAATCCCCATCGTCAATCTGCGCCCCCGTCATGGAGCTGCCGGAGGCGCGGAGGGCGTAGAAGTCCCCCTTGCCGAAGAAGGACACGGACAGGGGCAGGTATTCCTCCACATGGGCTTCCTTTTCCTCTGGCGAGCCGCAGGGGATAGTTCCCACAATGGCGGCGGGGCTCACCGCCGGATTCATCCGCCGGATCTTCGGCGTGGAGAGCGTACCGTTTTCGTAGAAAACCATATCCTTCTCCGCCATTGCCACAAGGTATCTGTGTGCGGAGGAAACCGCGATCTTCATAGCTCCGGCGATCTCCCGAACGGTGGGCGCAGATGAATATCGCTCAAAGTAACCTTCGATGTACTCCCGGATGCGGAGCATAAGCTCCTCGCTCTTGCTTCTCATATTGTACTTATCTCCTATCTGGAACAAGAGTTCCTGATAGCTCTATTATACACATAACTCGGAGAAAGTCGAGAGAAAAAAGAATAGGTGTGCAATCAGAAAATGAGAAGGTGTGCAATCAAGCCCTTGCATTATAAAGGCACTTGTGCTATAATTCGTTTAGATAGTTATAACATTCTTTGTTTTTCTATGGGAGCCGGTTATGTTTATTATTTATATTTCTCCTAATTATCATTTAAAGCATCGGCTTCGCCATGGGGGATTTTTGCGAAATTTAAGCTGTTCGATGAGCACATAAGCGATCTAAATTAGATTCGCTTATGTGCTTTTTATTTTAAAAGCGATGAGCAAAACAGGCAGAAGGAGCAGCCCACAAACAGGCAAACGGGAAACAAAAGAGCTTAGGGCATCTCAAGGGCGCAAAACCCATAATGCGGTAAACTCCGCGCCTGCAAAAGGTATGGAAAAGACAGATCAAGCGGAACGCCGAAGCTGTTTGGCGGAACGATAGGAGTGAGAGCCGTGCAGAACGGCGGCCAGCGCGACCGCTAAAGCGGAGATGTGGGCCAGCGTGTTGAGGTTTGCCGCGCTGTTTCCGTTACGCACCCATAACCGTTCCTGTCCAGACGCCTTAAAGCGGGAGTTGTATCTTTCGCACTCTGTACGCAAGGCGTATGTCCTCTTGAAACAGAGGCAGCCGCGGTCAATGGAAAGCCTGTAATCGCTTGGAACGGTCTTGTATTTCGTGCAGCCCCTGTTTTTCTTCCCGTTATTCCAATTTTTGTGGTTACAGGGGCAAATATCACGCTTGGACTGGCGGAGGGGACAGCAGAATTTCTGCCGGGGACGCCCATTGTCGGTCGTTTTGCCATCCTTGTGCGTAGCCACTCCGGCCTCACAGACCGGATTACCGGAAGAAATCGCTTCAGAGGATTTCGTGCCGCGTGGATTGAGGGGGATAAAGGCCTCGCCCTCATAGACCGCTTTTACCGTATTGTAGATGCTTTTCACATCGTAGCCCTTGTCGGCAAGGAAGGCGCATTCTTTCAAAGAAATCGTCTGATCCGCGGCCGCGAGAATCTCAGTGGCGACGGCAGAATCGGCGATGTTGCCCGGCGTGGTCAGCTCGTAGAGCGGCAGTCCGGAGATGCAGTCCACCAGTACATGGCTTTTGTACCCCAGTAGAACTCATACCGCCGCTCATTGTGCTGGTTGGAGGCAGAGTGAACGCCGAGGGCACAGTCCGGGTCGCTTTTGGGGTGGTTTTCCTTGGAGAACTTGCTTTTCGCAAAGGACTTCGGGTTGTTCTGCTTCGTGTTCGCCATGACGGGTGTGGAATCCATGCCAACGAAGGAGGCGTCCACGATCCCCATCTCATAGAGTTTCTTCACCTGTGCCGCCATAATTTCTTTCAATGCAACGTTATCTATTTTTTTGAGGAAACGGTCATACGTCCAGTAGGACGGCAGCAGCTCCATGATGTTGAACCTGCAGTAATGGGCAATGAGTCGGTTGTTATCTAAATAATCCGCCAAATCTGTGATCTGTGAGAACCCCTCGCATTTCATAATGATAAAAGCACAGACCATGGCTTCCTTCGGAAAGCCCCGCCACCCGGTTGCCGCTCTGGGCAGCGTGAAATCCAGACTGCTGAAAAGCTTGTTGTAGAACATGGCGGCGCTTTGGGATGTAAACAATGTCACATCCTGAATGATTTCCTGTCGGTAGATAGCGGCCAGCCCCTTTCTGGTTGGTTTTCTCTCAAGTCAATTTTACCAAAAAGAGGCTCCGCTTTCTATATCAATGGAGTGATTTTCGGTTTCAGCCATGGCCGGAAACAATTGCAATTACTACTCTTTTGGAGTTTTGCTCATGGCTGTATTTTAATAGATTATACTACAATTTCTAACTAGACAAGCATTTACGAAGGTACGGGGCATACTACTAGTGTTGATTTTCTTAATCATAGATCAGGTTATAAAAGCGCTACTATATTTTGCTCCGTCCGAAATCTCCATTCCTGTTATTCCCAATATTCTATCGATCCTCGTAATTCTGAACAAGTACCAGACCTTAGTACTTCAAGCAGCAGATAAATTCGCATCGCCTTATATTGTTGCGTGTGCAAAACTATTGCTGCTTCCCTTCTTTTTGCTATTGCTCTATCTGCTCTCAAAGAGTAAAAATCGTTTTAATTTCAAGACGCCTATCGGCTATGCTGGTGTAACCCTAATTTCCTCGGCAATTTTATCGACGGTCCTAGACAGTTTAATTTATAAGGGAACACCAGACTATTTTTACTTAATTCCCTTGTATTCATCTGTGGATTTGAAGGATGTATTTGCCTTTTTAGGAGCAGGTTGCATTTTGTCAATCATATCAACAAACGAGAAAAATATGCAGAAGAAAACAACGAACATGGAGGCAAAATGATTTATCAGCAAGACTGGCTCATGCGTCAAATTGAAGCTATGATCCAAGCAATTTTGGCTGTTGCACTTGGGATATCAGCCAACGAACAGACTGCAACTCAAATTGAAGATTCTAGTTATGGAAAAATGCTTGAAAAAATGATTGACGATGGGGACATTTGTGCAGCAGAAGATTTGCTGTTCAATGACTTGGATCAGTCGGATTTATCATGGCTTCAGATAGCCCTTGATTTCTATTCAAAGCTAAATAACTGCTCTGATGATTATTTAGCAATGCATGATTTTTCTCGTGAAGAAATTGATCAAGGACTTCGATACATCTGCACGTTGTTTGGTTATGATTTTTTGGTAAGCAATTAGTCCATTATCGATTATTTCGTCAGCTATTCTTTTGTTTTCGAAAGGCACTTTTTCTCCACTTTCGATGATCATTTCGTTAAAAGAGTTTACAAAATATCCGCTGTCACTATTTAACGATGGAATAGTTGTTTTGTTGACCTGGATCATTCCAATTGCTATTACCAGTTACTATCCTACACTATTGTTTTTGGGGGATTATTCAATTATAGGGCATTCTGCCAGCACTTCTGCATTTTTTCGTGTCAGGACCAATTCTGTTTCGTGAAGGACTTAAAAGGTTAGATGGAATGTCTTCTTAACAATTAGTGAAACTGAAAGGCTTTGGAAGTTGGTAAGCAAGGCCTTTTGGAGCCAAAAGACAGCAGGCGGAGACTCTGACGAGTCCCCGCCTTTTGCTTGATGGGGCGTTCCCCATACCCCCTGTAACACAGATTCCCTGCCTTTGAAAACATTGATTTTACTGACTTTCTTATGTTTTCTTATTAGGAGGCGAGGGACCGGCGGCTCCCTTTTTTACTAAGTGACGGATCCGTCACCTGAAAGTCACCGCCGTGTCACCTTGACAAAATAGAATGGGGTGTAAAAAGCGAAAGGAGTATCCCGATATGGAGATTATGAGAGTGGAAAACCTGACAAAGGTTTATGGCAAGGGCGAGAACGAGGTGCGGGCGCTGGACGGCGTTTCCTTTTCGGTGGAGAAGGGAGCGTTTGTCGCCGTGATCGGCCCCTCCGGCTCGGGCAAATCCACACTGCTTCACATCCTCGGCGGCGTAGACCGGCCTACGGGCGGCAAGGTATTTATGGACGGCAAGGATGTGTACGCGCAGGATGAGGAACAGCTTGCCATCTTCCGCCGCCGTCAGGTGGGACTGATCTATCAGTTTTACAATCTCATTCCAGTGCTCAATGTCACGGAAAACATCACGCTCCCCGTACTTATGGACGGGCAGAAGGTCAATCAAAATCGACTGGCTGAGCTGATGACCACTCTGAAGCTTACCGGCCGGGAGAACCACCTGCCGAACCAACTCTCCGGCGGCCAGCAGCAGCGGGTGTCCATCGGCCGGGCTCTGATGAATGCGCCTGCGGTGGTGCTTGCCGATGAGCCAACCGGAAATCTTGACTCCAAAAGCAGCCGGGAGATCGTGGAACTGCTGAAGGTTTCCAACGAAAAATACGGGCAGACCCTCCTTGTCATCACCCACGACGAGAGCATCGCACTGCAGGCGGATCGAATCCTTTCCATTGAGGACGGGAAAATCACCAGAGACGAGGTGATCCGCAGATGAATGTTTTCAACAAGGTAACCTTAGAGAGCCTGAAGAAAAACAGGACGAGAACCATCGTTACGATCATCGGCATTATGCTCTCGGCGGCGATGATCTGCGCGTCCACGACCCTTGTCTCCAGTATGCAGAATTTCGTGCTGCGTTGTGCAATCCACATCGACGGGGACTGGTACGGAGCGATTTATGACGCCGCATATAAGGACTATGAGGACATCCGCGATTCCGACAGGGTTTCCTCCGCCGCCTACGCGCAGGTTCTGGGTTACGCGAAGATCGACAGCGCCAACGAGCGCAAGCCCTATCTGTATGTGCTTGGCGGCGATGTGGCCTCCGGCTATTTTAAGACAATGCCGGTGCATCTCATTTTAGGTACGCTGCCGAAGGACTCCACGGAAATTATTCTGCCGGAGCACCTGACGTCAAACGGCAAGGTGAATTATAAGCTCGGCGACACCGTCACGCTTGACGTGGGGGACAGGACACTTGACGGCCGGAGGCTGGGACAGGACACGCCCGTATACACCTATGACAGCGAAACGCAGGTGGAGATTATGAGCGGCGAAAGGCTCGAAAACACCGAACCGAGAACCTATACGGTGGTCGGTATCTATGAAAGGCCTACCTTTGAGGACTATTCCGCGCCCGGGTACACAGCGCTTACGGCAGCGGACACCAAATCCGCCGATCAGGCTCCGATTCATTGTTATTTCAAGCTGCACAAGCCCGCCGGGGTGTATGACTTCATGAAGGAAATGGGCTATACGCAAGAGTATCGCTATGCCTACAATACAAAGGTCCTGCTGTATTCCGGCACGGCTCCGTTCGATTCCTTCCTTACCGCGTTTTACAGTCTTGCCGCCATCATCATCGCGCTGATCGTGTTCGGCTCTGTATCGCTCATCTATAACGCATTCTCCATTTCTGTTTCGGAGCGGACAAGGCAATTCGGCCTGCTGTCCTCGGTGGGCGCCACAAAAAAGCAGCTTCGAAGAATGGTGCTGTTTGAGGCGCTGGCGGTCAGCATTGTCGGTATCCCGCTGGGCATCCTGGTGGGCATCGGAGGTATCGGCATAACGCTGCTCCTGATCGGAGATAAATTCTTCTCCATTGTCCGTGTGGACATTCCCATGCGGCTCTGTGTTTCGTGGCAGGCTGTCGTCATTGCTGCGGTCATTGCACTTGTCACGGTTCTAATCTCGGCATGGATTCCCTCAAAAAGGGCAACCGGAGTTTCCGCCGTGGAGGCGATCCGCCAGAGCATGGACATCAAGGTAAGCGGCAGACCCGTCCGAACCTCGAAGCTCGCCTACAAGCTGTTCGGACTTCCCGGCGTCCTTGCCGGCAAGCACTATAAGCGCAACCGGAAAAAATACAGAACCACCGTCGTCAGCCTCTTTATGAGCATCGTCCTCTTTGTTTCTGCGGCGGCCTTCACCGACTACATGATGGAATCCGCCGAGGGAGGGCTGGCCTCCGATCAATTCGACCTGATCTACGCGGCGGAGTCGGACGCTTCCTCCGCCATGACACCCGATGCGCTTCTGGAGCTGCTTTTCTCCGAGCAGAATGTCACCGGAGGTACCTATACCAAGAAACAGTTTTTGCAGGGCGATATCTCCCGCGAATATGTCACGGCAATGTTTGCCGACCGTTTTGCCGACTTCGGCATGGAGCGTGAGGACGCAGCGCCGAAGGAGCTCAGCATCTCCGGTTATCTGTACTTCGTTGCGGACGCCGAGTTCAACAGGTTACTGGAAAAGTACAACCTGAAGGAAGCGGATTACTATGACCGGGAGAAGCCCCTGGGCCTTGCTCTGGATCGCAACATTGAGCTTGATCGCCGGCTTGAGAAGTATGTCACGCTGGACACGCTCAAGGGCGATGGATGCGTGATCGAGGGGCTTTACTATGTAGAGATCGACGGATATTACAGAAAAGACAGCCGGATCGATGAAAACGGCAATAAGGTCGTCCTCTATCAAAACAGAGACAACGAGAACGACATCATTGAGCTGCCCTATGAGGAATCCTTTGCAAAGTACACGCTGCGGTCCGAAAAAACCATTGAGGAGGCTCCGTTCTTTGTCAGCCGCAGCACGCCGGTGGCCATCAATATGATCTATCCGTACAGCATGCTGGAGAGTGTGGTTCCCGAGGCGGTGCTGAATCAATTCCGTAATACAGAGTATTTCCTTACCTCGAGCAATCACACCGCGAGCTTTGAAAATCTGGCGCCCGTGCTGACGGAAAACGGTCTCAGCAGCCGGCAGCTTTTCGACTACGCTGCAAACGCCGAGACAGACCGGAATGCTGTGACCATTATCCGAGTATTTGCCTACGGCTTTATCGTGCTGATCTCCCTGATTGCCGCGGCCAATGTGTTCAATACGATCTCCACGAATATCAGCCTGCGCCGCCGGGAGTTTGCCATGCTGAAATCGGTGGGCATGACGCAGAAGGGCTTTCGCAGGATGATGAACTATGAGTGCCTGCTGTACGGCTCCAAGGCACTGCTTCTCGGTTTGCCGGTGTCCTGCGGCATTACATATCTCATCTACCGTGCGGTCACAACGGCCTATGAAACCTCCTTCCATCTGCCGTGGGCAGCCATCGGCATCGCCGTACTGAGCGTGTTTCTGGTCGTATTCGCCACCATGATGTATTCAATGAGCAAGGTAAAAAAGGACAATCCCATCGACGCCTTGAAAAATGAGAATCTGTAAGGAGGAAAAGAAAATGTATAACCATGAAGCACCCGCACATAGGAAACTCATCTTGAGATCCCTGCTGATCTGCTGGTTGATCATTCTCGGCGGATACCTTTTGATCCGTATGGTCTTTCTTGTATTCGGGCTGCAGCTGCACCTGACCGCGCAGGGCATCTGCCTTGCGCTGCTGCCGTACTGCTTCGGGGCGCTGTATCTATGGAGGTGCTGCAAGAATCGGGAACCGCTGTTTTACGCGCTTGGCATTCTGCTCCCGGCTATTGTCGAGAAGCTGACGCTGTATTTCCTCGGCGCGTATCTGTGCGGGATCAGTCCCTTCCGTGTCACAGCGGTCATGGAGGCGATCGGAAGGGTCGAACCGTATGCGGTACTCTTTACACGGATGCCCATGCGGTACGCAGTCAACCTGCTGTTCTTTAATGGGGCATATTCTCTTTGCGGCATCGCCTTCTCTGCACTCTGCTTTTTGGGCTTGTCCCTCCTGCAAAAGCGGACGGAGGATGAATTATAAGCAAGATGTAGGGGCGGCAGAATGTTATCCTGTGTCTGATTGCCTTTCCTGTAATCAATACTACTTGCAGGCTTAGCTGCGGCTTGATGATCGCCACTATTTGTAATAACTTCGTTTCCGCCTTCGTCTGGGGCGTATGTTTCTCTAAAGTTCAATCTTTCAAAGGCGAGAACGGATGCAAGGTGCTTATTTCCGTAATCAGCATTGCTCTGCAGATCCTGAATATATTGCTTGAAGCATGAGATAGCCGCCCGACAGCGAAAACTGCCGAGCGGCAGTCTTGCAATATGGATAAGATCAGCAGTTAACTCTAATTTTTTGAACTAACACTCCCGTTGTTTGTTGAATGGGATGTACAATTCCGGGCTTGCTTAGTGAAGGCATAATATGCTATACTGTGCTACATAAGAGAGGTGAAGCAAATGACCTTTGCAGATGCGATTCTGAAACTGCGCAGTGAACGGAGAATGTCCCAGACTCAGCTTGCCAAAGAATTGGGTGTCAGCTATACCTCCGTAAACCGATGGGAAAACGGAAGGTCACTTCCAACAAAAATGATGCTTCTCGTGATCTGCAGATACTGTGAAGAGCATCATTTGGAATTCTCTTGTGAAGAGGTTGGCCGCCTGTCGTAAAAGAAATGATGCTTAAACAGGCATAATGCTGATGCGGAATGTCAAGTACGGTGAAAAGCCGAACATGTATCTGAACTGCCACAATGCTACCAACCAAATATCATAATGAAAGGTCTGTTAAAACCAATGAACCAAAAAGAACTCAACGAGCTGCGACGCCGCTGGAAGCCGGATAAAAATGCCATCAGTCGTATTTACGGCTGTTTTGTCAATAGCAATAAGGAGATTATAACCGATTTGGACGAGTCGCTTGGCATGATGACGCAGGAGGAAGCCGAAAAATACCTTAGCCTGCTGAAAAAGGCACTGTCAGGAGCACTCGGGAAAAACCTGATCGATATTGTGTTTTCCACCCAGCAGGTCATGACGGGGGAAGAACACAGAATGTTGATGGAACTGCGCACATCCGGTGCGAAGGATGCTCGGGTGCGGCAGGCATTTTATCAGAAAGTCATTCAATCGTTGGACATGGGCGAGAGCAATTATCTGTTGCTTCTGGCAAACGACAGCTACGATGTACCCCATCGAAATCACGACGCCCTGCGAGCCGAGGGCTCGGATGAGGTCTTTTCCTATATTCTGTGTGCGGTCTGCCCGGTTAAAACGGGAAAAACAGAATTGGGCTACTTCTCCGGAGACAATGAGTTTCATTGTGCCGCCAGTCAAACTGTCGTCGCGCCGGAGCTGGGCTTTCTGTTCCCGGCCTTTGATAACCGCAGCGCCAACATCTACAATGCGCTTTTTTACTCCCGCAAAGCGGGAGAACTGCATCAGGAGTTTATCGACGCAGTATTCCATACCGATTTGCCCATGTCGGCCGCAGAACAGCGGGAGGCCTTTGAGGCCGCTCTTTCCGAGTCGTTGGGCAGCGCCTGCAGTCTTGAGATCGTGCAGGCAATCCACGGTCAGCTTGCCGCAATGATTGAAGAGCATCGGGAGACGAAGGATCCGGAGCCGCTGACTGTCAGCCCCTGTGAAGTGAGCAAGATTATTTTGGATTGCGGTGCTTCGGAGGAACAGTCGGAAGCTTTTCAAGCTGCCTGTGGGGAACGGTTCGGCGTAGGCGCCGTTCTCAATCCGGCCAACCTGATTGATGCAAAGAAAGTGGAGCTGAAAACGGAGAAGGTATCACTCTCCATTGACCCTGAATACAGCCATCTTGTGGAAGCGAAGGTCATCGACGGTCAAAAGGTGTTAATCGTTCCGGTAGAAGATCATTTGGAATTCAACGGGGTTGCCGTCAATGTCAATAAGGACAAAGAATAACCGACAATGCGCGCAGCGAAGCTTTGCGGTATGCCGAAGGGGGTATTTTTACGGCTCGGCGATATAGATTGGCAAGAAAACAGAAAAGGATTACGCTAACGGCAGCAGCCAAAATACTTGGCGTTTCGCAGCCGACATTGAGCGCGTGGGAGGGCGAAAGGAAGAACCCTTCTGTGGAATCCCTGATTCAGATGTCCGAGCTTTACGGCGTGAGCGTGGACTTTCTTCTGGGCCTTCCGGAAGCTCGATATCATCGGGCAGATATGCTTCAGCCGATTCCGCCGGAAGCTCTGCCGGCTTTTCATGATACACCCGTCTTCTCAAGCCGATATGGCTGGGCAATGGTGAATGCGATAGAAGGAGAGCTTCTCTTTGCAAGCGGGATGCGTCTGTCGCTGGCAGATGCAGCCGAAGTGTATGTTCTGCCTCCGGCCTTTGCAACACCCGGCGCGGCAGTATCCATGCCGTTGAGAAGGGATGAGCTTATCGGGTACGACTGTGTATGGGTAGAGCCAATCTCCATGGACGCCGCCCTGCGAGATGAGCTTCGCGGCTGGTATTATATTAAAAGACGCTTTGTGGAAAACGAGGTGGGGCAGCGCTTCTACTTTGATTTTTACGGTGCAAAATGGCTTGCCTTTGCAAACGGACCGGCAAATATATGAACGAGGTCCATCTTGATGCGCGAAGTGAAATCAGAATAAGAACGTCCGCCCGTTTCTGCCCTTGAGGCGTGGAGCGGGCTTTCGTTCATTTTCCGGATTGGTCTCGTTGCACTTTTGTGACACTTTCCATGCACTTTTGCGGGGGAAGTATTTGGCGCTCTCCTGTATACTACAATCAAGGTTGAAGCCCAACCAAAACGATTAAAAAAGGAGCGTAACATACCATGAAAAAGAAAACGGTTTTGAGCTTTGCACTGGCATTGGCATTGATGGTAACGGTCATCGGCACAGCGACCTCCGCCTTTGCCGCCACATCCGCACCAATGGAGCCTGTTACTAAAATTGCAACCGAGAACGAGGACGCCATCTGGGAGCAGATCGAGGCGGTGGAAGAGAAGAGCGACGCCATCTTCCAGAGAAACGCAGCGCTGTGGGAAAAGCTGGACGAAATCTGCAACGCCCTGCCTGACGACTATGACTTCACAGACTTTGACGAGGCAGCGTTTATCCGCAGCACCAATGCCCTGACCGAAGCGGAGAAGGAAACGCTTCTGGCAGACATCAAGGAGCTGAATGAGCTGGACGCCCAAATGGAGGCACTGTACGCTCAGCTGCCCGACTGCGACAATATGCCGCTCTACGAGAAGGCACTGGAAAAGGCCGACCCCAAGGTGCTGGATGAGATCGACACCCTGGAGCAGGAGTATGACCGCGTCTGCGAAAAGCACGCCGACCTGTGGGACAAGGTAGATGAAGCGTACTTTGATCTGCCGGACGACTACGACTTCGACAACTACGATGAGGCTGCCTTCATCCGCAGTTTGACCTTCCTGACCGACGCGGAAAAGGACGCGCTGATCGCCGACTACAACCGTCTTACGGAGATCGACAACCGGCTGTGCGAGCTGTACAATTCCATCTGGGGCAACACCGGCTGCGAAAGCGGCATCTGCCCCCTTTGACGGAAAGGCGGTTTTCTGATAGTATAAAATCAACATCCTGCCGATGCTGCGCCCACGCGCAGCATTTGGCGCTGCTTTCAAGGAGGACGCATGGGACATTCCATCTATTTGGCGGACGATGAAAAGAGCATCCGGGAGCTGCTGCACAGCTTCCTTACAAGCGACGGATATGATGTGCGTTCTTTTGAAAACGGCGACGCGCTGCTGGAGGCGTTTCATCAGGAGCCTGCGGAACTGGTAATACTGGACATTATGATGCCCGGCACGGACGGACTTGCCGTGTGCCGGGAGCTTCGCTCTGTTTCCGATATTCCCATCATCCTGCTTACGGCCAAGGACAGCGAGCTGGACTACGTCATGGGCATCAGTCAGGGCAGCGATGATTATCTCACCAAGCCCTTTCGCCCGACCATTCTTCTGATGAAGGTGAAGGCGCTGCTGCGCCGTGTGGAGATGGATCGAGGAAAAACAGCGGCGGAGGAGGATGAGCTGCATTACGGGGATATCCGCTATTCCGCCACGGAAAATGCCGTCTTTTGCGGAAGCACGATCGTGGCGCTGACCCAGACCGAGCTGCGGCTGCTCAGCTATATGATGAAGCAGCCGGAAAAGGCCTATTCCCGCGAGGAACTGCTCAGCGCGGTGTGGGGCTTCGACTCGGAGGTGGAGACCCGCGTGACCGATGAAACGTTGCGCCGTATCCGAAAAAAGCTACTGCAAGCGGGCAGCACCGTCAGCGTAAGCACCATCTGGGGCTTTGGCTATAAGCTGAAGGGAGCGGAGCGCACGTGAAAAACATCAAGCTGCGGATCGTGTACCTGATCCTTTGCTCGGCTCTGCTGCTCTTTGCACTGTTCATGCTGGCGGTGAACCTCATTATACCCACACACTTTGTGCGTGAGGCAAAAAAGGCGCTCATCAGCGAGGCTGAGTATCAAAACCGCACCATCCCCTATACCGACGATGAATCCTTTTTTGACGATGAATGGAATGACACGGAGGAGCACTTCCTTACGCCAAGCATCGTATTTTTAGAGCTGGATAATGCCAATCAATCAAGCGGTTGGAACAGGGACGCATATCGCCTGGAGAAAGAACTGCTGGAATACTGCAAGGGGCGGGATCTATCGCTCAACCAATGCTATGCCTTCAAAACGGACAGGCATCACCTGATCTTCATGTCCGTGCAGGAGGAGCAGGACGATTGGGAAAAGCCATACGCCTATATCATGTACATAGATATCGGGCCTATCACCCGCTATATCGTGACGCTGAACTGGGCGTTCTTTGCGGTGCTGCTGGCGATCTCCTCCGTCATGTGCCTGCTGGGGTTCCGGTTTGGCAGGGATATTGAGAAGGAAGCGGAGCGGCAGCAGACCTTCTTCCAGAATGCCTCCCACGAGCTGAAAACGCCGC
>OGPT01001425.1_pt1 | contig 22029 bp, 19 predicted proteins | sample 1552951 | NCBI WGS metagenome assembly OGPT01 (sample SAMEA2580224, study PRJEB22360) | human gut metagenome | biome: human gut; feature: human-associated habitat; material: faeces | place: Denmark | collected 2008/2010
TGGGTGCTGCTGTTATGATAATGGCTTCTATGAGTGCTATAGGTGCTAGTGCGTATCAAGCATCATATGAGGATAGTTATCGAATTATACTTGCATATACGTCTTATACTCCAAGCGAGACAGATTCAGTGGGAACGGTAACGAATCTTTCAACTACAAAAACAAATTACTCTGTACAGTCAACCCTTTATTACAAGACTTCTGCAGCAAAAATCGGTTCTTATACTCCTTCTGGATGGAAAAAAGGTACGCTGTCCAAAGGTCAGCTTTTGAAAGCAACAACAACCCATAACCGTAATACTAGTTATAAGTATTCTGCCAGAACTCTAGTCATGAAAGATAATAGAGTTTTTAAGGATATTCAGTCTGATTACTAATATATAACCCTGAGGAGCTAAAGCTCCTGCGGCAAGCTTGCTTCGTCGCAGCCGATGAAAAGCTACGCTTACATCGGGCTTTGCTCCGAATTAAATATGCATTAAAGAAATTTTAATAAAAATCAATTGAACATTTTACAAAGGCAATGCATTATCTGAATAACATCAGATAATGCATTGCCTTAATGGGTTTGAAGGAGGAAAGAATGTACACGCTGAAAAATCTTAGAAATATGATGAAAAATCATACCGGTATGCTGGTTCTACTTGTGATTTCTATGTTTGTTTCATTCGGGGTTTTGTTTTTCGGTGTTGGATTGTACTATCAGTACAGCAAAAATATTGAGGACGGCGAAATTGACAGCTATGCTGTCGGTTTTTCCATAAATGACATTATTACAAAAAAAAATTTTTGTGAGTTTGTGAAGAATATGCCGAATAAGCTTATGGGTGATGTTTCATATATTACCTGTTTTTCGTCCACGCAGGTAAGCGGAATTGATGAGGAAATACCTGTCGCATTCTATCTTCAGTATTCTGAAGGAAAATTTGAATATTCCGATAAAGTATTTCAGCCAATGATTGATGACCTTGTAATTAAGGACGGCAGTTTTTTCACGCAGGAGCAATATTCAAACGGAGAAAAAAAGGCTGTTGTAATGGGCAGCGGAAATGTAAATCAGCCGACTTCAGCACCCGAATATACAAATTCGGTTACAGCATTCGGTCAGAGCTATGATGTTATCGGCACAATAAACCCTGCTAACAGCAGCTATTTTTTTTACAGTATCTATGTTCCGTTCAGCTCAGTCCCCGACGATACAATTATGAACGACGGGGTTTATCTTGCACTCAACAATAAAATCACTAAATCTGAATATGATGATTTTACCGCATATATCAGCGAATTTTTCAAAGATAAAATCACTCTTTATGAACCGGCATTCGACTTGGCATCAAACACTTCCTACTACATAACAGTTGTACTGATTTCGGTAATCATTGCCATTCTTTCGGCATTGAACATTTCCATTCTGTATAATTACATCATTATCAGCAGAACAAGACAACTGACCATTATGCGTATCTGCGGAGGGTTAACCTCAAATCTGAGCATATCAACCGCAAATGAGATTATTCTTATTATGCTTCCTGTAAGCATTATTTCAGCTTTGTGCTATGATAAATTTATTCTTACTGTACTTTCAGCTAAATTTCCGCTTATGAAAGCTGCATATAATCCATATGTTTACGCAGAAATAATTTTGATTTACTCTGCAATATCGTATCTTCTTAATCTGTTTTTGCTTCATCATAATCTCGGCAAAAAAATTAAGGAGGGATTGAAATGAGAATTAAGTTATACGGCAGGGTTATCGGTATATTCCTGAAAAAGCACTCGTTTATCAATGTTTTAATAAGCCTCCAGCTGATTGCTGTTTTTGTTATCGGAATAATTATGACATCGATAATAGACGAAAAGGCTTCCTCATATGAGGCTGTCAAACCGCTGCTTAATGGCGAGGGATTGTATTGTGGTGGATATTTTTTGAAAGATAATGAAAATGGCGGACTTTTGGAAAACACAGATGAAATCAAAACTCAGCTGAAAGATGTTGATTTTATCTCGTCTGTAAACTTTGCGTCCCTGCAAACAGGCGTTGATACACAAACTAACGAGGTTAAGACCGCATATGCACTTGTATATGATGATTATTCTGCAAATCTTTTTCGCCCGACAATAGAAAAAGGTTCGTGGATAACTGATTCCAAGCAATCCGATGATATACCGCAGGCTGTAATTACCCGAAATTATCAAGGCTATAATGTTAATGATATTGCTGAATTTGAAACTGAAAATGGAACGTTGAAGGTCAGAATAATCGGTGTAATTGGTGATAATGAAAAATACCTTGGAGCAAACTCGGAATATGAATCAAATGAACCATCCTATCAGTTAATGCTTTCTACACATTTCAACTGTCTGAATGACCAGCTTAAAAACAAAGGCTTTACAAACGAGGAGATTGCTTTGAAACTCGAATCTCTTGGGTATTCAGCGGACAGCATTGTATATAATGAACCTGTATTGTTTTTTACAGATAAGGAGTGGAATAAAACCGATTTGGATTCAGTAATGTCAGACTCCCTTTTTATAAAGTACAACCGGAATATTTCCGATGATGAAAAGCTTTACAACAGAAAATATATCAACGAGAATCTTTCTGTATTATCATTTGCGATACAGTTTTCTCAGTTGAACAACAACAGTCAGACCATTGTTTATAGAGAGTTGTACACATTGATGCCAATAATGTGTGCAATATACCTGCTTGTACTGATTGCGTCAGTGAGCGTTAATGCGATTAACTGCAAAAATAATATAAGAAACGAAGCCATACTGTATTTGGGTGGTGCAAAAAGAAAACAGTTGCTTACAATCAATGTAATTTACAATGGGCTGATTTGCATTGTGTCTTTGATAATTTCAATAGCAGGATCGTTGATTTTCTACAAGGCAGGATTGTTCAGCAAAACAGTAATTACATTGGGCTGGAAACCGATCACCATTTGCCTGATTGTGTGTGCTGTATATATCTTGGTATCCTGTATCATTTCCTGCATTATCCTCACACCAAAGGCTTTGAAAAAAGCAATAATATTATCGGAGGAATAGTAATGGTAAAACTTAATAACATAGTAAAAATATATAATTCAAAGAAAGCCAACGAATTCAAGGCTCTCCACGGTGTTTCGGCAGAAATTCGGGACGGTGAGCTTATTGCGATTATCGGAAAATCGGGTGCAGGAAAATCAACGCTTCTGCATATTTTAGCCTGCATTGACAACTATCAGGAGGGCGAATACTACATTGATGATGTGCTTGTGAAAGACCTTTCCGAAAGTCAGTATGCAAAAATCAGAAACGAGAAAATCGGGATGGTTATGCAGGATTTTGCACTGGTTGAGGATTTCACGGCACTGGAAAACGTGATGATACCGCTGAATTTTTCCAAAAAGAAAGTCAGTGACAAGAAAGAAAAAGCCCTTGCGGCACTGAAATCGGTAGGCATTGAGGAGCTTGCCAAAAAGCTATGCAGCAAACTTTCGGGTGGACAGAAGCAGCGTGTGGCAATTGCCAGAGCGATAGTCAATGAACCGTCAATGATTTTGGCGGACGAACCGACGGGAGCGCTGGACACAAAGACTTCCGCTGAGATTATGGAGCTTTTCAAGTCCCTGAACAAACAGGGCAGGACGGTTGTTATAGTTACCCACGACCCGAAGATTGCGGAGCAATGCGGCAGGGTTATTGAGATTAGTGACGGGAATATTGTTACAGCAAAATAAATTGTGGAGTGAAAACAATGAAAATTACCGATTATGTAGATCTGTTCTATCCGTCGGCGGAGGCTGAGGAGTATGCAAAAAAGCGGCAGAAAAAATATGAAAATTATCCGCAGGATTTTATGGTCAATCTTGAAACGGATAACATAGCAAAACTTATTGCACCTATGAATTTTGCTGTCGCAACATCTAAAATGAAAGAGTTTACAGATGACATTGAAACCCTTGATTACAGGCTGGATTGTCTTGAGGACTTTATGAATGTCCCCGAACTTAACGGCAGATTTCGACAGCTGATAAATGAACTCGCAGGAAACAGAATTGACTTTTCAGATGTTGATTGTGTCAACTCGTTTATGCAGATTAAGACCCATATGGACAGCCTTGAAGAATTTCTCGGCTGCATTGAAAACATCAACAGGTTCTTTGCAAAGTATAATCACGCAATTAAGTCGGTAGCGGTAAAAAGGCTTGCACAGTTTTTTGAAAAACTGCCAAAAAGCGAGAACATTTTCGAAATAGCATACAGCATTTCACAGCTGAAAGATACCTTTTCAAAAACCATACGGAGCGTAAAAATCGGTGTTAATTTTGATTCGGCTATGAATCCCGACAGTGCAGGACTGCTTGAAATCGGATATGACAAAATTTATCCCAAGGGAAATATTCTTGAAAAGCTTGTGTTCAAAAGTTTTGCAGGCAGAGAGCAGTTTATTGGCGAGGAGCATTTCAACTCGGCAACAAGGCACACTCCTATTGATATAGACACTGCCCTTTTCCGTGAACTGAGCAAATACACAAAGGAGTTCGCCCTGCGGATTGCCGCAGCACTTAAAAGCTATCGTTCCTCGGTTTTTTCAGACCTTTCGGAGCTGGAATCACAGCTTGACTTCTATGGCGGAGCGGCACAGTTTATATCAAGTGTTAGGGCAAGGGGAATGAAAATGTGCCGACCGAAATTTCTCCCCTCTGAGAAGCGTGTTACAAGGCTGAAAAACGTCTTTGACCTCAACTTCTACAGGCAGCTTGTTACGCAAAATCCGCAGGAAATTCTGACCGAAAAAATTGTTGCAAACGATATTGATATGTCAGATTACGCACGGTTTTATATGGTGACGGGAGCAAACAACGGCGGAAAAACCACTTTCGCAAGAGCGGTGGGAGTATGTCATTTAATGGCACAAATGGGATTGTACGTTCCTGCGGAAAGTGCAGAGATTTCCCCTGCCGATTACATATTCACCCATTTTCCAAAGGAAGAAGCTGTCGGAATAAATTCAAGCCGATTTACCACGGAAATCAAGGAGCTGAAAAAAATCTGCGAATATATGACCGACAGAAGTCTTGTTATTTTCAACGAATCCATTCAGTCAACCACGCCAGTTGAGTGCTTAAACATTGCAAAAATTCATCTTGAAATTATAGCGGCAGTGGGGGTAAGGGGATTTTATGTCACTCATCTAACAGAACTTTATAATGAAATTCAGCGGATAAACAACAAAAACTATCCCACAAAGGTGGGAAGTCTGGTATCCTGCACAGACAGTGAGGGCAAGCGTATGTACAAGATGAAAGCCGCAAAGCCGCCTATTGAAAGTCTTGCATACACGGTTTACGAAAAATTCGGAGCAAAGCTTGAAGACGTACTTGCAAAGTCGGGTGATAAGAATGGACAAGCGTGAAAACCTTTTGCAGTTTCTTGATTACGGTGGAAACGAGCTGTTTTCAAGCCTTATGGAAAGTGACAGCGACAGACCGCAGGCGTTGGACAGAATGTGCATTTTACTTCGCAAGGCTGTGATTTTCGGGAAACTGAAAGGCAGAGCTGCGGCATACCAATATATGATTTCAAAGGCAAACCAAATGGGATTTATAAAGTCAAAAAAAATATATGCCTACAGGCTGACAGCTGCCGAACGGGAGCGGATTACAGAAAAAGTCTGCAAGTCAACAGGTGCGAAATATTTTTTCAAAAAGTATGACACTTCCTGTTATAAAAAATGCGGTACCGCCTCCCCATAAAGCAAATAGGGTCCTCTTTTTGGATATATCATACCAGCTTCTTTGAATTGCGATCGTAACCATCATCAGAAGAGCCAGTGCCAGGAGAGCGGCATGAATCAGCGATGCACTCTGCACTACCAGTCCTACCGGAAGAATCATCCACCCAGCGATCTTCCATAATGCTTCATAGCCTTTTCTTCTATAGGAATATAATACTGCTCCGAACAAAGGAACATAAAGGTACATCAGCAGTGGTACAGACACTGCCATATTTCCGAGCCGGAGATACGTTCCCGCTCCTCCCATATACAGTCGGCATGGAATGGTAAGCCCCATCAATGCAAGAAAGACCCCTGCCATCCATTTTCCATATTTTCCAAGTATACTGTAGTCCAGATAATAAATGCCCAACATCAGAACAAATCCAACTACAGTAAACAGTAACTGCCTCTGTGGAAATCCCATTTCATATCCATGACTTTTCAATCCATACTGCAAAACGATACTGATGATTCCCAGTATCCCTGCCAGCAATACAAGTCCCCAGGACATCTGTGGTCTGTGGATCCGGTCAAGCTCTACCCCAACCTGTACCGGATCTCCCATTTCCGCGATTGCTTTTTTTAATGCCTGCTCTTCTGTCATCCCTTTTTTCAAATACATTTCTGCCTGATCAGTAATATGATCCTCTAGTTCTTTTTCTATGCCTGGGCATGCCTTTTTACAACGGATCTGATCCGTCACACACCGCAGATATTCTTCTTTTTTCATCCCAGTCCCTCCATCGCCAGTACATCGGTCACCGCTTTCTGATATGCCTTCCACTCTTCCTTTTTTTCCTCCAGACGTCCATGTCCTGCTGCCGTAAGTCTGTAATACTTTCGTTCCTTTCCCATTACTTTCTGCTCATAGGACGTTACAAAATTTTTCTCTTCCAGCCCATGTAAGAGCGGATACAGAGTTCCCGCTTTCAGTTCAAAGACATTCTGCGATTTTTCCCGCAAAGCTTCTATCATCTCGTATCCATACATATCCTTCTCTTCCAGCAGCCGCAGGATCAACAGCATCATGCTCCCTGAAACTAATGATTTTTCAATTTTCACTACAATCTCCCCTTTCCTGTATATCGATTGTCTATATATCGTCTATCTATATATTATATCGAACATCTATCTATGTCAAGGCATTTTATCTCCTTACTTAACTTCTTTTTTTCACTTTAACAGAAAAAAATACGCACAGAACAGTTCTTTTCAAAACCGCTCTGTGCATTCTTTTCTATTTTCGTTCTATTTTTCTTTTTCAGTCCTGTTATTTACCAGGATTTTCCAGCTTTATTCTGCTATCATGCAGAGTTCTCCGGCTTTCAGTAAAACTTCTTTCTCACTGCCTTTTCCAATACGCACAGTAACTTTCTTCTCTGTATCAGAAGAAAGCCAGGCTTCTGCTTTTCCATTTTCCCAGCGAATGCTCACAGTAATATTACCTCTTGCTTTCAGACCGCTTATTTCTCCTTTTGTCCATTTTTCAGGCAATGCAGGGAGAATCGTGATCACTCCGTCATGGCTTTGAAGCAGGGCTTCTGCCACACCGGCAGTATAACCGAAGTTTCCATCAATCTGATAAGGCGGATGGGCACAGAACAGATTTGCATAAACTCCGCCCCCGTTCGCCATATTCATAGACTCTTTTGGCTCTACCAAATGGAGGATCTCATTCATCAGCTTTCCGGTATGTACTCCGTCTTTCATTCTTGCCCACATCAGAATCTTCCATGCCAGACTCCAGCCTGTTCCGGCATCCCCTCTCCGTAAAAGACTGGTTCTCGCAGCCTCATAAAGCTCCGGTGTTTTCTCGGTAATCCCTCTTCCCGGATGCAACTCATAGAGCTGGGAAAGATGGCGGTGATGTGGATCTGCTTCTTCAAAATCTTCATTCCATTCAAGGATCTGTCCGTTACTTCCAACAGCAGGTGCTGCCATCTCTTCAAAGATTTTTTCTGCCTGTCCGGTCAGCTCATCCCGGATTCCCAAAATCCTGCCCGCCTCCAGATAATCTCTCAAAAGATTTCTTACAATCGCGTTTTCATTTTCCGTATACTGTGCTACCGTGAGCTTTTCTTTCTTTTCCTCTCCGAAAAGGAAATCATTCTCCGGTGACGTTGCCGGTGACATCGCATAACCCTGTGCTGTCCCCACAACACTTTCCACACAGAAACGTACATTTTCTTTTAATACCGGATAAATCCGCTCCAGATATGCCCGATCCTCTGTGAATAAGTACTGGTCATAAAGATTCCGGCAAAGCCAGGCATACCCCATTGGCCAGAAGTTCCACTCAGCTCTTCCATCAGCAGGTGTCGTCTTTCTCCAAAGATCCGTATTATGGAAACTGCAGACTCCCTCTTTTCCGAAATAATGCATCGCAGTCTCTTTTCCATCTGCTGCCATCTCTTCACAGAGCCTTACCAGCGGCTCTCCCATTTCCTCCAGATTACACGGACCTGTCTGCCAGTAATTCATCTCGGTATTGATATTGATCGTATAATCTGAGAACCACGGTGGCACTAACTCTGCATTCCAGATTCCCTGAAGATTGGCTGCCTGCGTTCCCGGTCTTGAAGCTGCGATCAGAAGATACCTTCCATACTGGAACAGCAAAGCATTCAATCCTACATCTTCCGGGTGATCCTGAAAATCTGTCAGACGCTGCCGGAGGTCTTTTTCTGCATACTCATCCTTTTCTCCAAGAGAAAAGGACACTCTCTTATAATACTTCTGATACTCTTTCAGATGCTCCGTTCGCAAAGCCTCATAACTTTTCCCAGTACAATCAAAATCTGCCTTTAAAAGTTCTTCCGGACATCTGCCCTCTATAACCGGATGTCTGTCAAAGCCTGCAAAGCTGGAACGGATCCCATAATAAAGCGTTACTTCCTCTGCATTTTCCACAATAACTGCATTGCCTGCTTCGTTTACTTTTCCGTCTGTGACGATCTTTCCCCAGCCTTCGTAGCACATTCCCTGCTTTTCCGGCTCTTCCGGGAATACGGGAACAGCTTTTTCCGAGCCACCTTCGCCTACGGTAAATGGAACTCTGCCCGGACACTGCCCTTTTGTCTTCAGAATCCCATCCGTGCAACAGCTTTCCCTGGCATAACCTCCTTCCACATACAACTTCAGTGAAAAGGCTTTTTCAGAACGGATCTTATAAACCAATACCTGTGCAGGCTGACTGACAATACAGGACTTTTCCACCAAAGCTCCCTGATTTTTATAAGTTATCCTCACTTCTGCTGTATCCAGGCACAGTTCCCGGTGATAATCCGAAATTTCTTCTGTCCCGTCCAGCATTTCCATATATACATTTCCAAAAGGAACATACATCTGAACGTCCTCTGAACTGCTGAAGCACTCTTCAAGATATTCCATCGCCTTCTGATATTCTCTTTTTTCCGTCAGTTCTCTTACTTTTTCAAGATATCCTTCAGGAAGTTTTTTCTGCGTCTTTTCAGGATACCCTGACCAGAGTGTATCTTCATTTAATGCAAGTATTTCCTTCTTCGTTCCACCATAAACCATGGCACCTATCCGCCCATTTCCAAGCGGAAGACTTTCATGCCAGTTTTCTGCCGGATGATCATAGTAAAGTTTCATGTCAGTCCCTCCATCTGTTCTGGTTCAAACCTGATTGTTATAGATGAAATATTAGCATACCTTTTTGTTAGAAACAACTCTCTGTTTATAAATTTTCCTGTTGAGAAACATTATTCCAGGCCGCCAAATCCCCTTGCTGTCAGATCCTTCCAGGCATCTTCATCAAACTCATTCTTTTTATAATAATATTTCCGGTCTTCCTCTGTGATCGTGCGGATCACCCTGCATGGATTTCCTGCTGCTATAGACCAGTCGGGAATATCTTTTGTCACCACACTCCCTGCTCCGATCACTACATTATTCCCAATCTTCACACCAGGGCAGACAATCGTATTTCCTCCCAGCCAGCAATTATCACCGATGGATACCGGGATTCCATACTCATACATACTATTTCGGGAATCCGGATGGATTGGATGTCCTGCCGTATAAATTGCCACATTCGGAGCAAACATACAGTTATCTCCGATCGTAACTTTCCCAACGTCTAAAATTGTACAATTATAATTTGCATAAAAATTCTTTCCGACTTCGATATTAAATCCATAATCGCAATAGAACGGAGGATTGATAAAAGCACCTTCTGATTTTCCAAGTAATTCTTTTACAATTTTTTCAATTTTCTCAAAATCGCTCCGGTCAACCGTATTCAATTCCTGAGTCAGCTTTCTCGCACGCTTTTGCTGCTCCATCACTTCTTTATCCGCTATGTATGCAATTCCTGCATCTCTTCTTTTTATCTGATCCATATTTTTTCTCCTCTTTCTTTTTAAGATGTCGGGGTCAATAAATTCTGTAATATTTCAGTTTTTTCAAAAGAAAAGGAAACGTCACAACGTACGTTCCCAACTTCTTTTATTGCCTTTCATTTTTTACTTTTCTTCTCAGGCTCTATACTTTTTCTTTTTCCAAATTACAACTGATCCTGCTATTACCGCTCCGCTAAGATACAGCATTGCAAGCATCAGTCCTGCATTTTCATGATCGCCAGTCTTCGGAATGCCTGAACTATCTGCTTTCGGATTTGTCTTTGTATTTGTCTTTGTATTTGTCTTCGTATTCTGATCTGTCTTACTTCCTGCCTGTGCCGGTTTCTTCTCAAGAGCTGCAATAGCATCTTCGATTGCTTTTGCCATCTCATCTACTTCTGCCTGCTCCTTGATATTCTTACCACGGACAACTGCGTTGATTGCTTCTTCTACTTTTGTAAAATCTTTGTAGTCCTCTTTGTTCAGGCCATTCGCCTTTTCGATTGCCTCTTCGACTTTACTGTAGTCCGCATCTTTATATTCCAATGCTGCGATTGCTTCTTCGATCGCTTTCGCCATTTCATCTACTTCTGCCTGTCTTGCAATCACTCTTCCTCTGACAACACTTGTTGTCGCTACATTCAGTCCTTCAACAGACTCATCAGTATATACTGTCAGATCTGATGGAATAGATTCCAATGCTGCATCAACAGCACTGTAATCTGCAGGTTCTGCTCCACAAATTGGTGTTCTGCCTTCTACAAAAGTCCAACCATTATTTTTATCATCCGCATTCAGTGCGGCAGTAAAATCTTCTGTTTTCATTTCAGTCAAAGATTTTGCGACCGCAGCTTCATGTGCATTTTTAACTTCCAAATTACCGTCCGCAAAATAGCAGTTTGTAATTTCACTTCTCTCTGTTGCATCCTGCATAGCAAACGCATACCGATATGCAACAGTTCCGATTACACTTCCCGTCGAGTAACAGTTTTTAACAGAACCATATCCATACCCTGCTGAAGCATCTGTTCCAACAAAAGATGCCATGGAAGCAACTGCCTGTGTCACATTTCCGGTAGCATAACAATTTTTGATATTCAGCCCCCAAAGACTTCCGGCAAAGCCTCCGATATAGGAACCGCCCGTTACATTTCCGGTGGCATAACAATTCTTGATAACAGTTTCTTCATTTTTGTTACCATTTCCCTTGCCGATAAAGCCTCCGACATCTGCACCACCACGAGCATTTGCTTCAACATCCAGTGAAACATCCGCTCTGCTGTATGAAATTTCCGACGCTTCTCCCAGCTCACCAATCAGGCCACCAATTGAACCTTTACCTGATGCTTCATTAATATTACCGGATACACTACATTCTTTAATTCCCTGCGTTCCGTCAAAAGCACCCACAAGTCCTCCAATCCAATAGGCAGCCGCATTGCCGTTCTCCGGTGTAGTCATATTTATTGAAAGGTCCGTCACATGACAATTTTCAATTCCTCCACTTGCAGAACCTGCAAGTCCTCCAGTCAGTCCGATTGCATAACCGGAAACTTTTTTTGCCACACCGTTTATAGAAACGTGATTCAGATTCACGTTACTGATTTTCCCATCTGCTGCACCAAATAATCCAAATACATCTCCTTCTGCCGGTGTACTTGCTGTTCCGATAGTCAGATTGGAAATCATATGTCCTTTTCCATCAAAATTTCCGGAAAACATAGAATAATCTGAACCTCCGAACAAAGCATCGGAAAAAGAGTTTGCGATTGGTGTCCAGGATAATCCGTTCAGATCGATATCTTTCGTCAGGACAAAATATTTATCCCCATAACTCTCTCCGCTATTTACCGCACTTGCAAGATATGCCAGTTCTGCCCCACTGGAAATCTGATATGGATCTTCCGCCGCACCGGTTCCACCTGCAAATGCAGTAGCAACACTGCCATCCCAGGTATCTGAATCCTGCACCTCATCTGCTGCCAACACTGTCATTGGAATCATTGCCATGACAAGGCATACCGTCAGCAGAATCGTTAAGAATTTCTTCTTTGTCTTCATTAACAATTCATCTCCTGTTCTTTTTTTCTTTCACTATGAGTAATTTGCATAGCATATGTAACTATACATACTATGTTATACACGACAAACTGACTTTTTTCAAGAACTTTTTGAAATACATTTGCATCAGGTCAGCAATTTTCTCCTTAAAAGAGATCCAGCATATTGTCCAGATAAACCTTTTCCCTGACGTGGATCTGATACTCGGGTTTCGTCATATAATAAAGCAGAAATTCAAGGATCAATGCACTGCCAAGTCCTCTTCCTTCAATTTTAAAGTTAGTAAATCCCATTGGCAGATAGGTATTTTTTATATCCTGGATCCCTATAAATTCTGGATTTTCCATCGCTTTGGAAAATTGATATCCTTCCGTCCCATCCGGTGCGGCACATCGGTGATCCGGACAGTCCTCTCCTAGATTCTGCCGACTGACCACTTCATAACATTGCTTTCGTTCTTTACATCCCGACCAGCAACACTCATTGCATAAAAATTCTACTTTGACTTTCTGTGATTCTGTCAGCGTATCTAACTGACGCAAAGATTTGTTCAGACGAAAATCCGGTACAACATAACGGAACTCTTCCCTGTTGACTTCTTCCACAAACTGCTGAAAATCGGTCAATACTTTCGTAGTAGAAGAAACAAAATACAGATTCGGATAAGTCCGTTTCAGATAATTCAGTAATAAATCAGAATGGACGATCACTCCATTTTGAACTGCATCACTCTCTGCGAACATAGCACAAAGGCTGTTGCATTTCCCATCTGAAAGATGTTCTTTCCGAAGCAGGGAATTGCTGAAAGTCAGACGGGCAGAAATACCATATTCCTTCAAGAGTGCCAGAACTTCCCGTGGATCATAATCTCCTTCCCCGATACGTCCACCACCCCACAGGCAGTCGGCTGATGCACCGTAGATTGAGCCGATCTCGCACCAGTCATAAAAATATTCTCTATGCTCACGGAATAGTGGCAGAAACACACGATACAATTCGTAAAATTCAAATAACCCCGGAAGATGGTAAATCGCAGTGGGAAATTTCATTTTTTCATTTAATTTTTTATCACACATAAGCTTCTCTTCTTTTCTTCTTATCTAAGATGATAAGACAATCTTTCTCCTTGTTATTATATTTTGTAATTTCCGCATTTTCAATCAAAAAAGAATCCCTTCCACCGGTCTCTCATCCGGTAAAAGAGATTCTTTTCTTCCATTCACTTTATCAAATTCGTTTATCGCATCATTCAAATATTTCTTTTGAATCGAACTGTTCCATAAATTCTACATACTCTGCTGAATTTTTGAAGACCGGCTCATACTGATCCACCAGTTCTCTGCTACGCTGTGCTTTTTCTTTCAGAAGACCATACGCTGCCAGTGCAAACATTTTCGCAGTCACGATATATGCCTCTTCTTCATCTGTCACCTCAAAATCAATCTGATGCAGTCCGCCTTTTACGCCTCCGGTATTGAAGGTGTAAACCGGCATCAGATGCTGCACATCTCCTACATCGGTTGATCCTCCGGCATGACCGGAAGCTTCTATCACCGGTATACCTGATGCACTGATTTCTGCCGCATGCTTCAGTTCCGGAAGTGCCTCTTCTGCCAGCGTCGGAAGATAACCCGGTAAAGTACTGATCTCAACCTTTGCTCCCATTGCAATCGCTCCTGCCTTAAAGGAACGGTCTGTCTTTTTGGCTGCATCTGTAAATGCTTCGATCGTCTTTCCTCGAACCAGCGTCTCCACGACAACTTCATCCGGAATCACATTGACCAGGTTTCCGCCTTTTGTAATGATCGGATGCACCCGCACGCAATCTTCATCCCGGAAAGTTTCCCGGTTCAGTCCCAAAGCCTGAAGTCCAAGGGATGCTGCTGAAAGTGCATTCACTCCTTTTTCCGGTGCCCCGGCGGCATGCGATGCCTTTCCAAGTACCCGGATTACTTTGGAAACGAATCCGTTTCCTGTCCCGCTTCCCACGAGGATCTCATTTCCCGGACGGATATGATGTGTCAGGCAAAGATCAATATCATCAAATGCACCGATTCTCAACAGTTCACATTTTCCACCACCGTAACGGATCTTTCCCTGCTCCCGGAGCTGGTTTTTAAATTCAATCTCTCCATACTCTTCTGCCGGTGTGGCAAAGAAGACAACCTGTCCATCCAGTTTCTCAGCGATCTCAGGAACCGTCAGTGCAAGTGCAGCCCCGAACACGCCTGCCATCTGTGCATGATGTCCACAGCAATGTGCCGCATTGGTCTCAGGATTTGCAAAGGCATGCTCCGGGATACGGAGTGCATCCAGTTCTCCCAGCAGTGCAAGACTTGCATTTTCTTTTTTATCCTCATTCAGATACGCCTTTACTCCTGTGATCGCAAATCCCTTTTCAGTCCGCAGTCCCAGTTGTTCCATTTTTTTCACAAACTTCCCGGAAGTCTGAAATTCTTTATATCCAAGCTCTGCATGGGAATAAATATCCCGTGCAAATTCAAGGATTTCTTCTCTGTGCCGGTCGATCGTTTCTATAATAAGTGCTTCTGTCTGATCCACTGTATGCCACTCCTCTCCGTTCTCTGCTTACTCAGATTCCCTTACGGTAATTCCTTTACTTACTGAAGTTCCTCAGGAATCCACCATAATCCGTCATTATTTTCTTCCATGTACTTTTTAAATTCGTCTGAGTGATATGCATCCACGATTGCTTTTGCCCAGTCAGCATCTTTGTTCTCTTCTTTTACAACGACCTGAAGAACCAGGTAATCCTGAATGTCTTCATTTGCCAGTGCTGTAGAAGCATCAATCCCTGCATTGTATACAACACTTCCTGTGATTGCTACATAATCAAAATCAGCCATCGTTGCCGGAATCGTCATACTGTTCATCTCTGTAAACTGGATGTTGTAAGGATTTTCTACAATATCTTCCTGCGTAACTGTGGACGGATCTGCATTCTCATCAATCTTGATCCAGCCAATCTTCTGAAGCATCAGATAGCAGCGTGCTGTATTAGACGCATCATTTGGAACTGCTACTTTCGCACCATCTTTAATATCATCCAGGGAATCATATTTATCTGAATATACACCAGCCGGTACAGTCGGGATCGGGCTGATTGCTACAAGATCACCGTCATAGCTCTTATTGAAATTATCCATATAAGCTGTATGCTGCTCTACGTTGACATCTACTTCTCCATCATTCAGGGCGATATCTGCTGTCTGAAGATCTGACAGATCCACACCTTTCACTGTATAGCCTTTTTCTTCCAGGATCGGAACGATCGCATCTTCAAAAAGCTCTGTATATGGTCCCTGGGATTTTCCATAAACAATCTCTTTTTTGTCTGCATTGTCTTTGGAGGAATCCTTTGTGCCTGAATTTCCGCAGCCTACAAGTCCAAGGACTGTTGTTGCTACTAAAATGCCTGCTAATACCTTTTTCATAATTTCTTACTCCTTTTCATTTTTTGATCTTTATGTTTATTTTCGATCTCGCTTTATTTTCGATTTTTATGTTAATTTTAATCTCGCTTTATTTTCAATCTTTCTCTTTCTTTGTCAGTTTTACTTTAGCGGTGCTGTCTTAATTTTCTTGAAACTGCATTTCCGGCAAGCTGCAGGATCTGCACAAAGATTACTAATACGACAACGGTAAAGATCATCAGTGGGGTGTTCATTCTCTGATAACCATATGTCAGTGCCAGGTCTCCGACACCTCCTCCTCCAACATAACCTGCCATCGCAGATGCACCAAGCAGTCCGATCGTTCCGGTTGTCAGTGCAAGGACGATTGATCCTAATGTCTCAGGAAGAAGGAAATAGCGGATTACCTGCCAGGTCGATGCTCCCATTGCCTCAGCAGCTTCCAGAATTCCCGGATTGACCTCCAGGAGACTGTTCTCCATCAGTCGTGCCAGATAAGGACTGATATAAACGACCAGTGGTACAAGTGCCGCCGTACTTCCGATCGTTGTTCCAACGATTGCACGGGTAATCGGCATGATCGCCACAAGCAGAATAACAAACGGAATACTTCGTACAATATTAATGTAGATACTCACAATATTATAAAGGATCAGATTCTCTGCAAGACCGCCTTTTTTACAAAGCACCAGGATCAGTGCCAGCACGATTCCGATCACAGTTCCGATGATCAGTGCCAAAGCGACCATATACAGGGTCTGTCCTCCGCTGGTTAAAAGCTTCTCCAGCGATACTCCAAAAAACTGCTGTTCCATCAGATTACCTCCACTCTTTCCCGGATTACGCCATTTGCATCGATCTGCTTTTCAGCCTCGCAGATCTTATCTTCCGATCCGATCAACTGCAGAATAAAGACGCACATTACGTTCTCCTGTAATTCCTGTACTGTTGCTCCCAAAATATTGACGACAATTCCTTCTACCTGACAAATATCCGAGATAACCGGCCTTTTTACACTGCTGCCGATAAATTTCAGACGCTCTACCTGGAAATGTTCTTTCTGCTCTTTTACAAGACTGACAATGCTCTCCGGAATCTGATCATTGATGACCGTCTGCACAAACCGCTTTGTGACCAGTGCCTGTGGCTTTCCAAATACATCCAGCACACTGCCTGACTCTACAACTTTTCCATTTTCCATGACTGCCACTTTATTACAGATCATCTGCACAACCTGCATCTGATGCGTGATCAGAAGAATCGTGACTCCCATTTCTTTATTGATCTTTTTTAACAGCTTCAGAATCGACTCGGTTGTCTGTGGATCAAGTGCACTGGTTGCTTCATCACAGAGCAGAATGTCTGGCGTCGTAGTCAACGCTCTTGCAATTCCGACTCTCTGCTTCTGTCCGCCCGATAACTGGCTTACATAAGTATCTTTTTTATCTTCAAGTTCTACGAATCTCAGTACTTCATTTACTTTCTCCTCAATCACATCCTTCGGTGCTTTTTCAAGGATGAGCGGAAGTGCTATATTATGAAAAACGGTTTTGGAATCCAGAAGATTAAACTGCTGGAATACCATTCCGATCTTTCTTCTTAATTTTCTCAGCTCTGCCTTTTTCAGACTTCCAAGATCCTGGTCATGTACCATGACTGTTCCACTGTCCGGGGTCTCCAGTCCGTTCACCAGCCGCAGAAGCGTTGATTTTCCTGCTCCTGAAAATCCGATGATTCCATAAATATCGCCTTTTTCCACATGAATGCTTACATCCTGTAAGGCATGTACCTCTCCGTATTTTCCTGAAAAGGTCTTATTTGTATACTCTACTTTAATCATATCGTTCACTCCAATTTATCCTGTTCAGATTCGATAGGCGTATGATACACCCTATTAACCTACTATGTCAATAGGTATTATATGGTTTCGTAGATTTTACTATATTTTTTGCAAATTTATTCGATTTATTGTACACTGTTATGATAAATGAGGATATTCTCTGAAAGGAGCTTTACTATGAAATATAAGAATATCGTATTTGACTTTGGAAATGTGATTGGAACTTTTAACGGCAGAGAGATCATTCGCTCTTTTGTTACTGATGAGACTGATGTCGATTATCTCTGCGATCTGATCTATGCACACTGGGCTGAACTGGACAGCGGTGCGATCGATTATCAGGAGTATCAAAATGAAATTTTGCGTACGATTCCCGAAAGGCTTTATGATCCCGTGAATCTTTTCTTCCGTGAATGGCCTGGCTGTGCAAAGCCACTGCCACAGACGCTTGCATTTGTCCTGGAATTGAAAGAGCGGGGAATCCCGGTCTATCTCCTTTCCAATGCACCGACTTACTTTGCAGATTATATGAAGGATCACGAGATCCTGAAGCCTTTCGACGGGATCCTGTTCTCTGCTCCGATCCACATGGCAAAACCGGATCAAGAAATTTACGAATATTTCTTCCGCAAATTTGATCTGAATCCTTCTGAATGCTTCTTTATTGACGATCTTGAAAAAAATATCCAGGGAGCGAAAGATGCCGATATGGACGGAATCATCTTTACCGGTGATATCCAGGCAGTAAAAGATGCCATTGATTTCTGATAAAACTGCCATGGACTTTTCAAAAGATACCACCGGCTTTTCATTCAAGAATCATCCCGGCAGGGTGCAGGCAGCTATAAAGCCTGCCCCCCTGCTCTGCCCTACAGATTTCTCACTTTGAACTCCCGCTGGGCTTCCCGCTTCTGATCTTTCTTTGCGATATCATCACGCTTGTCATACAGTTTCTTACCTTTTGCAAGCCCGATCTCCATTTTCACAAGACTTCCGCTGAAATAGACCTGCAACGGCACTACCGTAATTCCCTGCTCTTTCATTTTGCCGGAAATCTTTAAAATTTCCTTTTTATGGAGAAGTAGCTTTCTCACACGCAGCGGATCCTTATTGAAAATATTTCCCTTTTCATATGGAGAAATATGCATGCCGTAAATATACATCTCGCCATCTTCCACCCGGATAAATGACTCTTTAATACTGCACTTTCCCATACGCAGAGACTTGACTTCCGTTCCGTGAAGTACCAGCCCCACTTCATATTTTTCAAGGATAAAATAATCATGGTATGCCTTTTTATTATTTGCGATCAGCTTTTTTTCTGTCTTTGCCATCTTCGTATTACATCCTCTCTCTGTTCAATCATCTGCCAGTCAGACAAACTCAAAATTAACTGTCCTCTGCAACCGGTCAGCATCTGTCACCCGGATCTGTACTTTCTGTCCTAATTTCCAGGTCTTTCCTGTATGCTCGCCAACCATCTCATAAGTTTCTTCTATAAAATTATAATGGTCATCCCTCATATCTGCAACATGGATCAGACCTTCGATCGTATTCGGAAGTTCTACATAAACTCCCCATTTTGTCACACCGGAGATCACGCCCTCATACTCTCCGCCAATATGAGCCTGCATATACTCTGCTTTTTTCAATTTGACCACTTCACGCTCGGACTCTTCCGCTGTCCGCTCCCGCTGACTGCACTGAGATGCAACTTCGGTCAGAATCTTTCTGTAATGCTCCATCCGTTCCCCGGTCAGCCTTCCCCGCAGATTTTCCTTGATGATCCGATGGATCTGAAGATCAGGATATCGGCGGATCGGAGAAGTGAAATGCGTATAATATTTCGCTGCCAGTCCAAAATGCCCTGTATTTTCTGTTGTATATTTTGCCTGCTTCATTGACCGCAGGGCAAGCCGGCTGATCAGTGGTTCTTCCGGGGTTCCCTCAACTTTGCACAGAAGCTTTTGGATTTCTTTCGGTCTGACTTCATTTCTTACATGCAGGTTATAACCGAAATTATTGATAAATGTACCTAACTTACGGATTTTTTCTTCGTCAGGCACATCATGCGTTCTGTAGAGAAATGGAATCTCTCTCCAGAAATATTCCTCTGCAACTGTCTCATTTGCAAGAAGCATAAAATCTTCTATGATCTTTGTTGCATCATTCCGGTCATAAGGCTTGATCTCAACAGGACGTCCCTTTTCATCCAGAATGATTTTTGTCTCAGGAAAATCAAAGTCGATCGAACCTCTCTTTGCACGCCTTTCCCTGATAATATCAGACAATTCTTTCATCCGCAGGATCATCGGGACAAACTCCCGATCCGCTTCCAGTGCCTCGGCATCCCCTGCAAGAACCTTTGCCACTCCGTTATAACTCATTCTTTTATCTACGCAGATTACCGTTTCAGCAATCTGATGATCCACAACTTCGCCCTCCGGTGTCACCGTCATGATACAGGACAGGGTAAGCCGGTTCTCTCCTGCATTCAGAGAGCAGATTCCATTTGACAAAGTCTGTGGCAGCATCGGGATCACCCGGTCAGCAAGATAAACGCTTGTTCCACGTTTCAGTGCCTCCCAGTCCAATGCACTTCTCTCCTGCACATAATTTGTCACATCAGCAATATGAACTCCCAGCCTGTAATTTTCTCCGTCCATCACAACAGAAACCGCATCATCCAGATCTTTTGCATCTTCCCCGTCGATCGTGACCATCTGCCAGTCCCGCAGATCCATTCTTCCTGCCATATCAGCCTCTGATACTTCTTTTCCCACACGAACAGCCTGATTCAGCACTTTTTCAGGAAATTCTGTAGGGATATCAAAATCTTTCACGATGGAAAGAATATCTGTACCGGGATCATTCACATGACCCAGGATCTCAATGATCTTTCCTTCCGGTTTCATATGCCCCCCGCCATAGGATGTCAGTTCCACAACTACCTTATGTCCGGTCATTGCATGGAGTTCTTTTCCTGCAGGGATATAAATATCTTTCAGGAATCTCTGATTATCCGGACGCACAAATCCAAAACTTTTGCTCTTCTCATACAATCCAACCACTTTAGTCACCTGATGGGAAATAATTCCGACAATCTTTCCCTCCTGCCGTCTGCCGCTTGGACTACCTGTAATAATACACTCCACTTCATCCCCCTGGAATGCACCATTTACATTTTCCGCAGGAATAAAGATATCTTCTTCCTGTCCTTCTACCATAACAAATCCAAATCCACGGATGTTCGCTTGGAATGTTCCCATGATTCTTTTCGTCTGACCCTTGCTGTACTTTCCACGCTTGGAAAGAGAAATTTTGCCTTCCTCTACCAGACTGTCCAGCACTTCCTGCAACTCTTTCCTCTGCTCCTTCGTGATCTGAAGAACCATGGCGATCTCTTTTATTTTCATCGGCACATAAAAATCATCACAGATAAAATCATAAATGACCTTTTTACGCTTTTCAAATGTCTGATCCATATCTTTCCTTTCTCTGCTCTTTCTTTTCTGTTCCTTCTCTTTGCTTTTACTCCTGCATTCTTTCCCTGCGTTCCTTCTCTTCAATTTCTGATTTCCCGCTCTCGCTCTGCCTATTGTGACTCCGGCAGTTCTTTCCGCTTCTCATTCGGAATACCGGGCAGAAAAAGATAAGGCATTCTATAACTCACCGTATAGAATGCCTTATCTGGAATCATCTTATGTCATTAATTAAAAACCTTCAGGTTCAGTACTACTGAAAGTACGAGGAACAGGATCGCAAGAAACTTTGTAGACTTAACAAGTGCACCTTCCATAGAACGTCCCTTGTTCTGTCCCCAATATGAATCTGCTACACCACCGATCGTTCCAAGACCTGCAGACTTACCTTCCTGTAAAAGAATGATCGCTGATAATGCGATACAGTCTATAACAAAGACAATGTATAATACAATCTTTAAAATGTCCATTTCACACCTCCCACGGATAAACAATACATATTGTACCACAGGCTTGCCTCATTTGCAAGAGCAATCTATAAAATTGTACTTATGAAAGTACATGATGTCTGCAGTTTCTCTGACATACTTTTGCATCAAAAATGGCAGACAGCTTTACAGTTGTATCTGCATTACCGTCTGCCATTCTCCTGACCGGTCAACCCGTCAGATTAAAGTCCAAAAATCCAATTACTCTTTTTCTGCTGCGTATACATCTACCAGCTTCTTCAGGTAATCATATCTTTCCATGGCTTCCTGCTCATTCAGTGCAAAGAGTCTGTCAGCCTTCGCCGGATTTGCTCTCTTGAGTGCATTGTAACGAACCTCACCATTCAGGAATTCCTGATATCCTTCTGACTTCGGTGCCTTGCTGTCAAGTGAGAACTTATTGCCCTCTGCTGCCGGATTGAAACGGAAGTTATTCCAGTATCCGCACTCTACTGCAAGCTGCTCCTCTGTCTGAGCCTTGCTCATACCTTTCTTGATACCATGGTTGATACATGGTGCATAAGCAATGATCAGGGATGGTCCCGGATAAGCCTCAGCCTCAGCGATTGCTTTAACGGTCTGGTTGAAGT